>Ga0154564_122_pt1 | contig 34208 bp, 26 predicted proteins | sample RifGroF2_FD_105707 | JGI IMG/M metagenome (GOLD analysis project Ga0154564, IMG submission 105707) | Lentisphaerae bacterium GWF2_49_21
TGAAGAAATAAATCATTGTTCTAATCAAAGTAATTTTAATTTAAAGTGTCAAATCGAAATCAGGACTTGACAAAATCTTTGGGAGGTTTCATGTCGTCATATCTTGCAATTGATCTTGGGGCGTCCAGCGGACGCGGCATAGTGGGTAGCTTCGAGAAGGGGAAACTGGAGCTTTCGGAAATCCACAGGTTCCCCAACGGACCGGTGGAAAGGGAAGGTTCGCTGTTCTGGGACATCGAAGGACTCCTGAAGGAGATCAAGACAGCATTGAAGAAGGCAGTTTCGGCCGGGCACAAGATAAATGGTATCGCAATTGACACCTGGGGCGTCGATTATGCCATGCTCGGGAAAAACGGGAAGCTTGTCAGGAATCCATACCACTATCGCGATTCAAGGACGAACGATACCCCCGAAAAGCTTTTCAAGATAATGCCGCTTGAGAAGATCTATGAGCGGACCGGCATCCAGTTCATGCAGCTCAACTCAATCTTCCAGGTCTTCGCCCACAAACAACAGCATCCCGAGGATTTGAAAGATTCTACTTTCCTGATGATTCCGGATGCCCTCTCCTACATGCTCTGCGGCAAGGTCGAATGCGAATATACCGATGCAAGCACGACACAGCTCCTTGACGCCAGGACCGGCGACTGGGATCTTGAGATGATAGAGAAGCTCGGTATTCCGAAATCCATATTTCCGAAGATCGTGCCTCCCTGCACAAAGGCCGGTGTCCTCAAGGAAGAGCTCCAGAAGGAGCTTGGCTGCGGACCTGTTCCGGTTTTCCATGTCGGAAGCCATGACACTGCATCTGCGGTCGCTTCCGTTCCCGTCGGTGTTGCAAAGAACTGGGCATACATAAGCTGCGGGACCTGGGCGTTGCTAGGAATTGAAAATGACAAGCCTGTCGTTACTGAAAAAGCCCGCAAGGCGAATTATACGAATGAAGGGGGGCTCGACAAGAAAATCCGTTTCCTCACTAATATAATGGGTCTCTGGCTGCTTCAGGAATGTTCAAGGAACTGGAAGGAGCAGGGAAAGAAATATTCGTATTCCGACATGGTGAAGATGGCTGAAAAGGCCGAGGCCATGAAATTCATCATCAATCCGAACAACCAGAAATTTCTCGCGCCTTGCGACATGCCTGCCAAGATCAGGGAGTACTGCAAGGAGACGAAGCAGGGGGAGCCAGAGGACGATGCGGAAGTTGTCAGGTGCGTGCTGGATTCGCTGGCGCTCTGCTTCAGGACGAAGACGGATGAACTCCAGGGAATTACCGGTGTCAAATATGAATGCCTGCACATTGTCGGCGGCGGATGCCAGAACAAGCTGCTGATGCAGCTGTCATCGGACGCACTCAATATTCCGGTGATTGCCGGGCCTGTCGAAGCCACCGCCATTGGGAACCTGATGGCGCAGGCGATTGCCGACGGGAAACTCGGTTCCCTCCGAGAAGGCAGGGAAATAGTGAAAGCCTCCTTCCCGGTCGAAACATACAACCCGCAGAAAAAACAGACGGAGCTCTTTGAAAGGACTCTGGATAAATTCAGGAAACTTCCATGAAAATAACTTTTGTACGCCACGCTGAGATTGCCGGTGATCCGTTTGTCTGTCCTGAGAGGCCGGTCAAAGGGAGCCTTTCTGAAAGAGGAGTGAAACAGGCTGAATTGCTTGCAGGAACTCTCAAGAATGAAAAATTCGATCTGGCTATTTCCTCCTCGTATGGACGAGCCCTGCAGACTGCCGAGATTGTCCTCAAGGGGCGGAAGACGCCGATAAGAATTTGTGATTTCATGAAGGAATGGCTTCCTGACCGCCATCTGGAAAAGCTTCCGAAGACTGAATTTGAGACGATTCAGAAAAGGGCTTCAGGCTGCTATGCTGAAGAGACTTGGAAGACTGCGCTTGGAGAAGGATGTTTCGACATGTATGCACGGATATGCCCCCCCTTCCTGAAGGAGCTCGACAAAATTGGCATTCACGCCAGAATGGGCGGATATGTGATCGACAGGAAGGCGAAGGATCTTTCAATTGCGGTCTTCGCACATGGAGGCTCGCTCAACGTCCTGCTGTCATTCCTTCTGGAACTGAAGCCATTCCCAATAGGTAGATTCGCCTTCGAACATACAGGTTTAGCCACGGTCAGATTTCAGGAGTGCAAGGGGATCAGCTATCCTGTCCTATGTTTACCTGCGCCGAAGTAAGGCAGGATGAAATTCGTAACTGGCAACTCGTAACTTGAAACTGGAAATCAACCTGGTTTTTCTGTTTTATTTCATTCCATCTGTTTAAATTACAAAGCAAACATTTTAAGCGCCTTGAAATTATTTCATCATGCTTCCTAATAATAAGGGAACCTCTAAAAATTCACAATTGGCGCGTTGGGGAAGATTTTTGAAAGCTCAAGAAGAATTTCTGACCGAAGGCGTATCCAGGGCGATACGCCGAGAAAAGAACATTCTTTCTTGAGCCAAAAAGATCCCCAACCCAAAGGGCAACAGATTCTTATGGATATTGACTTCGTCGCAAAACCAGTTACAGCCCGCCTTGGGGCTGCTCCTGGATTCTGCCCCTTGTCACCTATCCATAATTAACTGTTGCGCGCCATTTGTCAATTTTTAGAGGTTCCCATAAGGCAAAGGAAAAATATCCATGCAAATGAAAATACGCAAAGAAATCAAGAAGGACATTCCGCATGGGCTGATGGATAAATGGCGAGGTGTTGTAAGCCACACCCACATGCTGCGTTCGCACGAATCCCCTTTCGAGAAGACCAAGGAGAACCTCGTCGCCTGGTGCCGCAGATACAATGTGTCAGCTGTAGGCGTAGGTTCCCCATGGGAGCCGGTCTCGGCGAAACACTACGGGCATTATGAACGAATGGAAAGGGATCTTTACTATTCAGGGAAATTGGATCCGAAGTCAGTCATGGACAGGAAGGAACTGAAGAAATTATTCAATGATCTGAACAGGATGTCAGGAGGAAGGACTTTCTTCTATCAGGACAATGAAAATCCCAAGGGCCGTTTCGGCCATCTCTGGTATTTCGGATACAAGTATGATTTCCCGGCCTGGCATGATTATTCGCAGGACAGGCCAATCTCCTATTACGACAATGATCCTTGCAAGGAGATAAATTCCATTACCGGAAGGCCGCATACAAGACGTCCATATCTCGAAGTCGTGGCAACACAGCGGAAGGCTGGAGCCGTGGCAGTATGGGCGCATCCGACAAGCTGGTGGTTTGATGGAAAAGGCGGATTTGTAACCAACATCGCATCGGAAGCGGTCCTTCATCTTCTTGCTGACGGTTATCTCGACGGCATGGTAGTGCAGGGCTATGACGCGTTCCACAGGCATTACCAGCAGCTTTGGTTTTATCTGCTTGACTTCGGGGCGTTCGTTCCAGGATTTGCAGAGACGGATTCGTGCTTCGACAAGGCCAATCTCATCGATAGCGATCATGTGTATATGAATTATATGAAGATCGGCGGAAAACTCTCAAACAGGAAAATAGTCTCAGCGGTAAGGGGAAACTGCCACTTCTCCTCTTCCGGTGCTTTCCTGTCGTTGGATGTCGAAGGTGTCCCCATGGGTGGGATTCTCACCAGGAGGACGGGAGAGAGAATAATTGCAAAAGTTGAAGCGTATCCTGTTGCCGGACAGAAGAAGATATCCCGGTTGGACCTGATTGGGCGTGGTGGAAAAACACTTGCGACGGTCAAGGATTTCACTGGAGGAATCCTTGAATTAGAATTGAAGGTGAACAAGCTTCCTGACTATGTCATAGCCCGGACAATGGGTGAAAGCGACAGCATAGATGCAGTAAGCCAGAAGCAGATCAGGCACATGGCGATCACTAATCCGGTTTATATCCGGGAGAAGGGATTTGAGTTCAAGCCGGTACCGACCAAGTGCGCTTTCAAGTTTTCAAGCGGGAGCCACTGGCATGGCGGAAAGATGATAATTGAAAAGGCCGACGGTACATTCCTAGAGGAGAATAAGATAAGATCTGGAACGTGCAAGCTCGTGCTTCCTGCCAGTGCCAGAGTACGGTTTTTGAAATCCGGCTCAGAGGAGAAGATGTTCTATATAGCCATGGCGAACGAAAAAGTCCATGAGCATCTCAGATACCTGCACAACGGTGAGTTCCTGAAGGATTATCCCGGGCTGAGGCCCGGAGAAGTTCCGGCCGAGGCCTTCAGGCTGCCGCAGGTGAAAGAGGCAATCTCGGAATTCTCAAAAAGCTTCTGAATCGATATTCTTTATCCTTATACGTCAGGCGTTTCGCCTGACCTTGGAGCGGCAATTTATTGCCGCTTTGTTTCGCGAAATTCATTTCGCGGAAACTATCTGGACGGAATGAATTCCGTCATTAAAGGTGGTGATCAGTCTTCACTAAGAAGCTACGCCCGACATGTAAATCACCGCATCCTGCCGAAAGCAGGACAAGCTCCATGCTTGTCACGCAAACTGCGTGATGATTCGTCCCTGAAGGCGAATCAATGAGGCAAATTCCAGCAGCAGAACTGATACTTCAGTTTTTTCTTTGTTTTCATTTCTTCCGGCATCCCGCAAATTTCCATGAAAATCTTGAATTTCCGGCTTGACTCAGTTTTATCAAATGATATAATAAGACATAATAAGACATAATAAGAGGTGCGGGATGAAGATACGGAAGTCAAAGCTGATGAAGTTCAGGGCGGACGTCAGAGGCTCGATGCCGCTGTATGCCCAGCTCGAACAGTTTTTCATAAGCGAAATAAGGAAGGGCGTCTACAAACCGGAGACGCCTCTGCCCTCAATAGCGGAGATCGACGACAGGATATCCCTCGGCAGGGTGACTATTGTCAGGACAATGCAGGAACTCGTCAAGGACGGATTTGCAACCGGCATCCACGGGAAAGGATATTACGTGACCCATCGCGGCGAGAAGGCCCTCATCGGGATCGTCGCCCCCTTCAACACGGTCTACATGCAGATATATGTCCATCTCGCGGCAGGTGTGAGGAACGCCGCCGACAAGCTCGATCACGAAGTCATAATAATGTCTTCCGATGAAGATCCGAGGAAGTTCATCCAGGCTGTCAACGAATTCATAAACTACCGTGGCAGCAGATGGCTCGTGCTTGTACCGCCAATGGATTTGCAGGAGAAGATGTTTCCGGAGCCAATGAAGCTGCTGGACAAGATCAAGAGGCTCAAGGACATCAGGATCGCGATCATCGACAGGAGCATGGCCGATGGCGTCTTCCAGGTCCGTCAGGACCGTCTCGCCGGAAACTTGCTTCTCCTCAGGCGCGCCGCAGAGAAGAAATGCCGCAAAGTACTTTTCCTGAATAGATATATGGACAAATGGGAGAGCAAGGATGAAAAGCTTTTCAGTACTCTGGTAAGGGAGGCCGTTGACATCGATCCGGACATGAAACTTTCCTTCAAGAGCGCCGGAACAGCAGAAGAAGACATGAAATTCATACTCAGGGAGAAAATCGATGCTGTTCTTACAGACGATATTTATGCCAGGAGGCTTGTAAACATATCAGGACCAAGACGCCAGTTTTATGTCTCAGGCTACAATGGAATGGCTGTCGCTACCGGCATAAACCCGAGGATCACGACAGTCAATTCGAATCTGGCCGAGGCTGGCCAGATCGCAGTGGACTATCTTTTTGAAAAGCGCGAATTCGATGGGAATATCTTCGAGGTCAAGCCGTTCCTCGTTGAAGGGGAGACCTTCTGAACAACTAATATCGAACAATCGAATGACGAACTTCGAAGCAAGAGGAGAAAGCATGAAGACAGATATGGCGGAACTGAGGAGGAAGATAATCAAGGTTGCCGGGGAAGGATGCATGGATTTTACGGGTTTCGCTTCCGTGGACCGCTTCAACGGCGTACATAACAGGATGCGCCCGGAAGCGCATCTGAACGATGCGAAATGCGTTGTCAGCATTGGCATCCGTTATCCGCTGGCGATGTATGAGAATGCCGGAAGGACAAAGGCTGAATCCTATATGTCCATGGACATGTATGAGAACAACGCGATGGAGACCGCCCTTCTTCAGGCCGCAATGGATGTTGCAAGGACTCTCGAGGACTTCGGCTTCAATGCGGTTCCGATCACCACTAAGATGTATCGTGTCCAGCCTTACAAGGACATCAAGGAATGCTGGACCCAGGATTTCAGGAACGACGTAGCCGCAGTGGCTGCAGGACATGGCGAGCTTGGCTTCAACGGGGTCGTGATCACGCCGAAATACGGGACGCGCCAGATGTTCACCTCGGTCGTAACCGACGCCCCGATCGATGCCGACAAGATGTACGAAGGTCCGGCTCTGTGCGACAAGTGCATGAAATGCGTGCAGGCCTGCAAGATGAACGCCATTTCATCGAAGGATTATGACAAGGTCGTCGTCGGAGACAAGAATTTCTATGTCGTGAAAAAGGACAAATGGCGCTGCATGTGGTCGAAGAAGTTCATGCTGAATGCTGAAATGGGGCCCAGGCTCCATGGAATGAACGTCAGCGTCGAGCCGCCAAAAGGCGAGATCGCCGAGGACGATGTCAGGAAGGCGCTGTCCGAGAAAGGGCAGAAGGGCGGACTCCAGACCTGGTACACCTATTCGATGAGGGAGTGCGAACGCGAATGCGTCCCTCCGCATCTCAGAGGAGTCGATCTTGTGAAGAAATATGCGAAATCCGCAGAATAAACAAATCATCCACGAGGAATAAACATGAATGCCTTGACTGGAAAAGTTAAGAAGCTGGCGAAGGATAACAGGATGGATCTTGTGGGTGTCGCATCTATTGACAGATACGAACATGCCCCGGAGATGGTTCATCCACGCGCCCATCTGCCTGAGGCGAATTCCGTGATAGCGATGGCAATAAGGTATCCGGACGCGATGTTCGTCAATGCTGGATCGGGCGATGCCGAAAGCATTTTCTCCATAGAGAACTACCAGAACACTGTCATCGGGAAAAACCTCTACAATGCCGCGCTCCGTGTGACAAGGCTTCTTGAAGATGTAGGATACAAGACCGTTCCCATGATGGTGTCCGGCCGCTGGAGGCTCCATCCCTATAAGAGCATAAAGACCGAATGGTGCGCGGACTTTTCTAACCGGCATGCGGCTGTCGCTGCGGGACTCGGAGAATTCGGGCTCCATGCACTCTGCATCACTCCGCAGTACGGGATGAGGCAGCGTTTCATTTCGATTGTCACTGAAGCTCCTCTTGACGCAGATCCAATGTACAGCGGTCCTTCTCTCTGCGACAAATGCATGATCTGCTTCAAGAGCTGTCCGGTGAAGGCCATAGACGTGAAGCCTGAGAATCTTGAGAAAGTCCGGATTGGCGACCGTGTATTTGAATACGCCAAGGTAGATCACTGGCGCTGCGGATGGTCGGAACAGGTCAATAACATTCCCGAGGAGGGGCCGGCGATGGGCGGACAGGAGATAGGAATACTTCCACCTGAAGAAGGAACGATAACTGATGACATGTTCCTTTCCGCATTTTACGAAAAGAACAAGCTTGCCGGATTCCAGGGGCAGATGACGCATGCGATGGGGAACTGCATGAGGATGTGCATTCCTCCTCCGCTCCGTGGAAAACAGAAGCTTCCGGAGAACTACTGCAGGAAAATGATGGGCAAAAGGGAATTCCTGGAAGCAGGCGATGACAAGACGAAGCCGCGCAAATATAAAATTGCTCTAAAAGAATAAATAAAGACGGGGAGTGTTAATATGAAATCATTGAAATGTCTTGCTGTAATGTTGTCCATGCTGGCTGCGAGTTTCGCAGGAGCCGCGCCAAAATATCTTGAACTTGACAAGGCGGCGAATTCCAATTTCGAGGATGATGGTGTTGCCGACAACGGGAAGGGTGGATGGACTGACGAAGGTATAAACGACATGGTCATTTATCCGGAGCTGAAGTTCGGGGAGAATGTCCGCAACGGATACAAGTTCAAGCTCGTAGATCCTGCCGCGAACAGCGGTAATGCCGTCATCATCCTCAAGGGCGCGGAGCGCTGCAAGGACAAACCTCAGGAGGTTGCGGTGAAGGTTCCGTCGTACAAGGCGAAATACCTCTACTTCGTCCAGAATTCTGCCGCACAGGCGAAAGGCGAGCAGAAGAACTACGTGGTAGCGGTCTATACCGTAAAATATGAAGACGGGACTTCTGTGGATATCGAAAATCATGACGGGGTCGAGATCCGGCAGTGGTGGACCGGCAACTGGTGGGACAACAGCGAAAGGAAAAGCTGGCCGATGTACATGGGGCGCAATTTCTATTCGCTCAAATGGAGCCAGCATATCGGGCTATGGGCTATGCAGTGGGAGAATCCGAATCCGGGCAAGGCGATAACCGAGATCAATTTCAAATCTGCAGGGAAAGCCGTGCCGATCATCTGGGCGGTGACTTTCGATGACGACAATTATTTTACGAACCCGGACATCAAGGCGGACTTCAAGCGTCCTGATGGGCCCCCGGAAGGTTTCTTCGACAAGAGGATCGCTCAGGAGCAGGAACGGCTCTTTTCCGAGATGAAGAAGGTTGGTGCAGCGAAAGGCATACGCAGGATAGAGCTGATAAAGCCTGATCTTGTAGCAGTCACCATAGATACTGTTGTCGCTGGCGGGGTCGGGCAGGGTGAGGCAAAGGCTTCGGCGCTGCAAAAGGAGGGAAGTTTCACAGTGAAGTCCTCCGACGGCAAGGATGCGGATTTCGCAAATGACACGAATCCTGCAAAGGTCGGAAGACATTCCTACAAGTATGACTCTGTCGACATCGGCGCTTTCCCCGGCAACCACCTCTACTGGCACACTTACTATCTCAAATTGTCAAAAGCGCTGAAGGCAGGAGGCAAATATCTGGTTTCGGTGAAGGGTATTCCAGTTGAATTCACAGCTTCGATGGAATTGGACTGCTCCGAGAAGACAGCGACTCCGGTGATCAAGGTCAACCAGGGCGCGTATTCATCGAAGGCTTCAAGGAGATATGCGTATCTTGGATGGTGGGGGGGCGACTTAGGGCCTCAGGACTTTTCAGAATTCAAGAAGTTCACGCTGGTGGACGAGAAGTCGGGCGCCGTGGTTTTCACCGGCGACATCAAGCTGAGGAGATCCTCTGAGGATCCCGGAAAGGACCCTAAATTAAAGCAGTCGGGGATAAGCGGCGAAAACGTGTATGAACTTGATTTCTCCGCATATGGAAAGCCCGGAAGATACTTCATACAGATTCCAGGATTCGCAAGCTCGAGCCCGTTCGGCATAGGCGGGGACGACATGAGGAACTGCTATTATACGACGATGCGCGGGTTCCTTGTCCAACGCTGCGGATGCGAACTTACTAAGGACGTTACAGATTATCCAAGACCCGCGTGCCATCTGAAGAACTACGAGAGCGGGCACCTTGTCTATGGATGCAACGAGAAGTATGTGGATGGCAAGCCAGTGATACAGAACAAGCCCATGAAGGAAGGTGAACCCGTCAAGGAATTCCGCGGCGGCTACCATGACGCCGGAGATTTCGACCTGTTCTACGGCCATCTGCTCGCGTCCTCGATGACGATGATCGCATTCGAGTTCCAGCCCGATGTATTCAAGGACGGCGACCTGAAGCTTCCCGAGAGCGGGAATAAGATCCCGGACATCCTTGACGAGGCCGAGTGGGGTCTCAAGTTCTATGCCGACACGCAGGACGCCGATGGCGGAGTCTATGCCGGCCGTGGCAATGATGAGGACTATATTTACAAGGAATGGAAGAACGAGTTCAAGAAGTGGAAGGAGATGAATCCCGACTGGAAGAAGTACGGTGACAATCCACCCTACGGTAATTTCTTCCCCAGCATGGGCTCATCGTTCACCTTTGCGGCGGTTGCCGCCCAGTATTCGCGCTGCGTGAAGAATTATGACGCCAAGAAGGCCGAGCTCTATCTTGCCAAGGCGAAGAAGGCATACGAATGGGCCGAGAAGCACCAAGCCGAAGGATATGAGAAGGAAGGAATCTCCTACGGAAGGGTCGAATGGAAGAAGGCCTGGGTATGGGCGGCTTCCGAGATGTTCAAGACAACTGGCGAGAAGAAGTACAGTGACGATGTCGTCAGGCTCGCCGACAAGAAGGAGGACGCCTTCAAGAGCCCTTGGAACCAGGCGTACAGCATGCCGTTCTTCAAGTGGGCCTATGCGAGCGCGAAGAATCCCGGAGTCGATAATAAGGTGCAGAAGGAACTGGCCGACAGCATCGTGAAGTGCGCGAACGATGTTGTCAAGAATAACGAGAGCCACGCCTACAGGATGGGCAACGGCAGGGAGAGCGGCGGCTGGGGCAGCAACGTGGGCGGCGGCTATTACGCATACTCCTGCCTGATGGCGTACATGCTGACAGGCGAACAGAAATATCTGGATGCCGCCTGCGCAAATGCGGACTACCAGCTGGGCGCCAATCCGCTGTCACGCTCCTTCGTGACCGGAATAGGTGCGCGTCCTCCGGAACATCCCGAAATCAGGGGATGGCTCTACAAGGACAATGTGCCGGCACCTGGAATCTCAGTGTTCGGTCCGGGCGGGGACAGCAAGTCCCTTGGCGGAGCGTATCCTGCGGAAGTTCCGCTCTGGAGATGCTGGCTTGACAACAGGGTCTCGGCGCTGCACAGCGAATTCACGGTCGGAAGCACTATCGGCGAATCCGGAATCCTCTATTCCCTCCTGTGGGCTGTGGAGAACAAAAAATGAAAATAAGCCTGCTAGCCATTTCTTTTTTAATTTTATTTTCCGCATCCCTTTATGCGGAAAATAAAATTGACAGGATATACGTGTTGACGCCGGAATGGATCGTTCTCGCCAGCAGCTACATGGACGAGACCGACGAGCTGATCTACAAGGAGAAGAAGGAGGACTTTGACAAGATCCTCCCCGAGATCGAGAAACTGGAGAAGGACGAGAGGACGAACTGGGTGCTGATAAAGAAGCGCACCAGGATATGGCAGAACGCCTATGAGAAGTTCAGCACGCAGCATCTGCAGCTGTCGGATCCAAAGTTCTTCTCGGTGACATCCGACGACGATGCGAAGTTCGCACAGCCGCAGGTTCCGGTGAAGTCGGTGCCGTGGGTGAATTCCCTGGGTGACAGGAAGTACCGTGAGGGTTCACCGCTGAGAGGCTGTTTCAGCTACGAGATCGGCCACTACGCATACCTGAAGCTTCCTTTCCCGCTGCAGAACGGGAAGAGTTATGCCGTCAAGCAGGCGGACGGCAGGACGGGCTCGTTCGTCTTTGACGACAGGAAGACTGTCAACCGCGCGATCAAGGTTAACCAGGCGGGATATCTTGAGGATGCCCCGCAGAAGTTCGCATATCTTGGAGCCTGGATCCCGTCGGTGGGGGCGGTTGACTATTCTGCGTATCCCGAGTTCAAGGTGTTGAAGGCCGCAGACATGTCTGAAGCGTTCAGCGGCAAGATCGCGCTCAGGGCGAAGGATGAGAAGAAATGGGGATATAATGGCGGTCAGAGCTATTCCGGGGAAGATGTTTATGAAATGGATTTCAGCACGTTCAAGACGCCTGGCAAGTATTTCATATATGTGCCTGGGCTTGGCAGGAGCTGGGATCTTGAAATCGGGAAGAACGCGATCGGCGAAGCATTTTATACGGCCGCGAGGGGCATGTACCACCAGCGCTGCGGCTGTGCCCTTGACGCCAAGCACACGGCCTGGACGAGGGGGCTTTGCCATCCTCCGCCGGTATACGGCTGCAAATTGATAGGCGGCGGCGGCAACTGGTTCCTAGAGAGCGGCGACAAGGCCGCGAAGAACAGCAACAACTTTGATTTTGAGATCATCAAGCAGACGACTGACCTCACGCAGAAATATGACATCTGGGGCGGCTGGCATGACGCCGCCGACTACGACCGTGGCGAATACCACCACCGCCCCATATGGGACATGCTCGGGCTTTATGAGATAAATCCGAAGGCTTTCACTGATGGGCAGCTCGACATCCCCGAGAGCGGAAACGGCATCCCCGATATCATCGACGAGGCGAAATACGGGATAGATCTATGGAAGAGGTCCCAGGACAAGGACGGCGGAGTGAGCGGCAGGGTCGAGACCACCCAGCATCCCGGCAAGAGGCAGATGCCCGAGTTCGAGAAGTTGAACTTCAGCAGGTCGATACCAACGCGCCAGTGCACGATGTACTATGCCGCGAGCGCCGCGATGTTCGCAAGGATCGTCAAGGACTTCGACAAGAAGATGTCGGAGGAATACTGCAACTCCGCAATTGCCGCCTATAGATGGGCGTCTGATCCGAAGAACTCGCGAGAGAACACTGAGCTGGAGATCATGCTGAAGAATGAGAAGACGAAGAAGGAAGAGAAGACCAAGCTCATATATAAGGGGAAGGACGAGAGGCTCTGCCTTGCAGGGCTGCATGCGGCGGTCAACCTGTATGTTGTCACCGGTGATGCCGCTTTCCTGAAGGACGCGGAAGAGAAGTTTGCCAAAGACAGCATCAGGCAGTTCAAGTCCTGGCCTAACTACCTCATTGTGCAGTGGGGGCTGTTCGAATACGCATGGCTCGATCTCAAGGGCGCGAACGAAGAGATGCGCAAGACTGCGAAAAATGAGCTGCTGGCCTTTGCCGACCAGGAACTGGAGCCCCAGAAGAAATCCCCATACAGGAACTTCTGGCATGATGGCAAGTCGCGCGCATGGGGATCAGGTGTGCCGTCGACCTGGGCGAAGTATGCGATACTTGCCTATTTCCTTTCGAAGGACGAGAAATACAAAAGTTCGGCCCTGATGAACCTCGATTTCCAGATGGGCTGCAATCCGCTGGGCATGGTCCAGACCACCGGCATAGGCAAGGTCTTTCCATGCGAGATACAGGATATGGAGAGCAGGGCCGACGGGATTGACGAGCCGGTTCCGGGGATAACGACGTATGGAATAGTGGATATACCTTACTTCGTGCGCCTCAACGTCTACAGCATGGAGATTTTCTCAGTGGAAAAAGAGAAGGAGTCCCGCAGGATTTATTTCCTTCCCGAAGGCTTCAAGGTCGACAAGCCCGAGATCCCCATGTGGAGGCAGCTTGGTCCGCATTCCTCCCTGAATCCCGAGTGCAATGAATTTACCGTCCATGAGACGATGGGGCAGACTGTCCTCATGCTAGGAGCTTTCCTCGGAGAAGGCTGGATGCCGGACAAGTCCCTGAAGGAAAGGAAACCGCGCAAATACGATGAGCTGGAAGGATATTTCTGGCTGCCATAGGCAATGCTAAAAAGTGGGGTGTTCATGAGATATTCGCATAAATTCACTTTGATCGAGCTGCTGGCTGTGCCAGCCGTAGCCACACGGGCGAAGGCAAGCTCTAAAAGCGTATTTACGCTTATAGAGCTGTTGGTAGTAATTGCGATCATCGCAATACTGGCGGCGCTTCTGCTCCCTGCGCTCAAGAGAGCAAAGGATTACTCATATCAGGCGTTGTGCCTGAGCATGCTCAGACAGCATGGTCTCGGAGTCATGGACTACACGATGGATAATTCGGAGGTGCTTCCGGGCGCCGTTTCAGGAAGCACGGATTCGGGTGGACATGTCACGAGCGAATGGGAGTATTTTTTCAGCCACAGTCTTTCCGCCGATATTGGTGACGGCAGCAACCAGCAGAACCTTGCAACGTTTTATAACCTGGATCCCGTGCAACAGACTGAGAATGGATGGGGTGTATGCCATTCGGAGAATTACAATGCGGGCAGGGATTCAAGCACCGTGAAGGGGGAAGCAAAAGTCCAGAACTACTGCTGTCCGGCATACATCAGGAGATGGCGCAACAACAGCATCTCTTTCTTTGAAAGTGCAGGAAATCAGTATAAGGAAGCCCCTTACAGGCGAGGCTACATCCATGCTTTCTCCACTGACGGAACAGACGGCGGCCCTTACCGCGGATCACCGGGATGGAGGAAGCTTTCAACTATAGGCACAAGGACAGCCGCCAACTACTCGTCCGGATGGTCCTACTACTGGTCGCAGAACACAAGGCCGGACAAGCTGGTCATCATATGCGACTACAAGTTCCCGACGAACATCAACGATGTATTGCCGTATTGCAAAGGGAACGGACATCCCTCCGGATACAGTTACCTGACTCTTGACGGTGCGGTAAGATTTTCCCCGACGCAGAACATCCAGCAGTTCACCGGATGGGACGCCGCGCCGGGCTGGGTGCTTCTGGATTGAAAATGTTTAAAAAATCAGCAGAATAGTAAAAAGTAAAAATGGGGAGCGTTATGAGGATCAAATTTGTTGCAGCGGCGTTCGTTTCCGCCTGTGGGATAATTCCATTTTTAAACGCGGGGCCATTGGAAGATTTCCAGAATCTGCCGGACAACCGCGTGGCTGTCAGGACATCACTGGGTGTCCGTAGCGCAAAGGCTTTAAGCGGGACGCAGATCCAGGTTGTGATCGGAATGAGTTCCACCCCGGTGTCGGCGGATCCGGCCGCATACAGGATCATCAGCTTCAAGGATCCGAACTATGCATACGAGAAATTCGTAATGCCTGCCAAAGCCGAATTGAAGACCGAACTGGAAGCCGAAGGTCCTGTGGGATGCCCTTTCAGGAAATTCGAAAAGTCCGTCGTCACCCTTGATCTTCCTTCTCCGATGCAGAACGGGGTCGAATACTATGTTGTCGCGCAGGGTGCAAAAGACCGCTTGGTCACAGGGGCGCATACAGCCGCCAGCTTTGTCTTTGGAAAACAGGATGCAGTGAATGGGAAAAATGATGTCGACATGGCTGTGCTGGGGCTCAGGCAGCTGGAGTCGGTTGGCAACGGGCTCATAAGGCTCGAGTTTGGTCCGGCCTTTTCGGCGGACTCATGTGGCAATCTGGACAATTATACTATCAAGGTGAATGGGGCGCAGGTGAAGCCCATGAATTATGGAAGATATACGAAGATTGATACTTATCTTCCGGAGGGATGGCCGTTCCAGGCGATCCAGATGCATTCCATATTCCTCCAGCTCCCGCAGGCGTTGAAGGATGGAGACAAGGTGGAGGTGGAGGTCTCAAAAAATATCACTACAGCATGGAACAGGGTGTCGATCGTTTTCAGCTCCAGAACCACGGTAAGCAATTCGATAAAGGTGAACCAGATCGGATATCTCGCCGATTCTCCTGTCAAGATCGCGTATCTCGGGAAATGGATGGGGTCTTTTCCCGAAATGAAGAATGCCGCGGCCGGCCAGGGACCTGCGCTCTCATTTCCACAGGAGCCGGAATTCAAGGTCTGCAATCTGAAGGATGGCGCAGCCGTCTTCACAGGAAAATCCAGACTTGTCCACAAGTCCGGAGATTTCAACGAAGGAGTATACAAGGTCGACCATTCCGGAGAGAATGTATATCTGCTGGACTTCACGGAATTCAAGACGGCGGGGAACTACTATGTCAGTGTTGATGGCGTCGGAAGGAGTCTTCCATTCAGCATAGGCGACGATGTGTATGCCAAAGCGTTTGAGATCCAGTCCTATGGCGTTTTCGTGCAGCGTTGCGGGATTGAGCTGAAGCCTCCGTACTCGGAATGGCACAGGATTGCCTGCCACAACAAGGGCCAGCTGGTCACCGCGAAAAGCAGGCTCGAGGGCGAGTTCGCCGATGCCAAACGACTGGTGATGAAGCCCGGCACGAACGAACCTGTCAAGCTGAACGTCAGCGGCGGACATCATGACGCTGGCGACTACAATCCCCGCGCACACCTCGATGTCGCGCAGAAGCTCATGGACGCATATGAGATCGCACCGCAGAAGTTCTTCGACGGACAGCTCAACATTCCGGAAAAGGGAAATGGAATTCCGGACATCTTGGACGAAGCGTACTGGGCCTTGAAGATCTGGATCGGTCTCCAGGACGCCGATGGAGGAGTCTATAATGGAACTGAAAGCGACGGTGATCCGAATTTCATGCAGACTGTCGAACTTGACATCAAAGGCGATTTCGCATATCCGAAGGATGCCTGGGGATCGTACAATTTCGCAGGAGCCTTCGCAAAGGCGTCGAGGCTCTGGAAATCTATTGGAAGAACAAAGGAAGCGGAAGATTTCCTTGCAAGAGCTAAGAGAGCATATGAATGGGCTGAGAAGAATCCCGACAAGCTGAAGGTCGAAAAGGACGGGATGTATTATCTGAGTCCGAAGGCATATGCGGCGGCAGAACTGCTCTGTACGACTGGCGAGGCCAAGTACAACAAGGACTTCATGGATGTCTGCGTAATCGCCAAGAAGCCTGATGCTCCGATTGAAGATTACGGCAAATATGATCAGCGGCTTGCGTGCTGGGCGTATCTGCAGTGCAAGCCGGAAAATGCTGACCAGTCCGTGCAGGGAAATATAAGGAAGGGCATCATCGCAAACGCCGACTATTTCATCGCCCAATGCTCTACGATGGGATACGGGTTCATAAGGAATCCGTGGTCGCCGATAAACTGGGGCACGGGAGCATATGAGAATTTCCTTCCGGTGGTCGTGTGGTCGTACAAGCTGACCGGCGACAAGAAGTATCTAAACTGGATCATAAGGACCTGCGACAACACTCTTGGCGCGAATCCGATGAACATCAGCTATATCACCGGTGCAGGAACCAGGACCGTGCGTGCTCCGCTGCATAACAGCCGCTACAGCCATTTTGGCGAAGTGGTCAACGGCCAGCAGGTTGAAGGTCCCGTGCAGAAGGGTGATGGATACAGGGTATTGGAATCCACATATCCCAAGATACAGGACAAGTTCGCGAACCTATATACTTTTGTTGATCTTCATTTCGCCATCGGCATGGACGAAGGGGTCGTTCCAAACCAGGCTCAGAGCATGGCTGTTTTCGGACTCCTTCTGCCTGACAGGAAAGGGAACGGCAAATGAGAATTGCTCTTTTCAGCGACAGGAAGTTCCGCGCAATGCCCGAATACAATTCTGCGGATCTCGCAAGGATGCTGCGTTCGAAAAGACTGTCATTTGAAACTTATGATCACGGGGATGTGGAGAGCATTTCGCGGCAGCTATGCGATCTGCTCATTGTCCCATATGTCAACGGCAATTTTTCCAGCAAGGCGATAGATGCGCTTTTGAAATTCCATTCCGAAGGCGGTTCGCTTTTCTTCCTTGGAGATCTGCCTTGCGTCGACAAATGGTATCCGCTGCGGAATTCGCAGGCCTACAAGTTCCACCTGACAAGATGCTACGATGACATAAACATAAGTTCCGACCGTCCGGGAATTGAAGGGCTTACTGAAAAAGGGATTGAGATACTCGGGAAACTGAAGGATCCAGGATTTATGAAGGGGAAGACATTTCCCGCCCTCAGGATCACGGCGTTTCCTCCTGACGAGACCCATGCGCTTTTTAAAATCAAGAGCGGGAGCCATGCCGAACGTTCGTCGGCTGTCGTGGCGATAGAGAGGAAATGCGAGAAGTTCCAGGGTGCGAAGTTCGCAATGATAGGGTTCAGCGGCGGTGAGCCGCGCGAGAATGTCGATGGAGCATACCAGCTCAAATGGAAATGGAATCCGGGTCTTCTTACGAGAAAATGGAAGGGCATTGACGACATGGTCTGGAAGCTGATCCGCTGGCTTGAGCCTGCTGATGTCGCTGGCGCAGTTGAAGTGGATGCGATAAGCATTGAGAACGAAAACAGGGATCTTTCCTTCACCTTAAGAAGTTTCTGTCCGGAAAGGAAAATAATCGACAAAGTGGTTCTTTCCTGCAATGACAGGAAGATCTGCGAATTCCGCAATGTCGGAATTGGAGCCGAAGGTGAATTCACCAGGAAGATGAATTCCAAAAGGCGTTTTGGAATTTATAATTATGATCTCAAGGTGCAGGAATCAGGGATGGAGAGGAAGATTGCACAATTCACTCAACGTGTAATTCCTGCTGATTCCGCAAGGCATGCGGGATTTGGATTCTCGACATACTGGGCGTTCCAGACGCGGAAGATGCCGGAGGAGCTGAAGTTCTTCTGCAGGGAGATGCTGAAGCGCGGGTGCCAGTACATCAGGATGAACATTCCGTGGGAGGATATTGAGCCAAAACCGGGGAAATATGACTGGTCCATGACGGATCAGCTCATCGAATTTGCGGAGAAGGAGAAGTTCCTCCTGCAGTTCTGGATGTTCCCGACGACTCGCGGTTCAGGCCTGGCGGACGGAGGAGTGCCGTGGTGGACTCTGAAGGAGCCTGCGATCGACAGATCCGGCAACAAGGGGTATTTCCCGACACTCTGGAGCAAATTCTACAGGGACCATTATTTCGGCATGCTCGAGAAGTTCACTCTGCGATACGCGGATACGAAGAACCTTTCGCGTTTCATACTGGATTTCGGGAATTCCGATTTCCCATACGGATACTACTATTACGGCGGCGACAACACGATCTTCGACTACTCGCCCCAGGAACGGAAGGCTTTCTCCCTTTACCTGAAGAACGAACTCGCATGGGATCTCGACACCGTCAGCAGGCTGTTCTCGAAAAAATTCAAGTCCTATGAGGATGTGCCTGTACCGTTCTCCGAGGACAAGGAAGCGTTCAGGGTCTACCTGGACTTCAGGACCTGGTCGATCCGCAACGGCATCGAGGCCGTTCACGGGATTGTGAAGAGAAATGCACCTTCGAAACTGCCTCCTGATCTGCCGGGACACGGCCTAGGATCAATCGCAGACCTCAGCACATACTTCTGCGAGGCCAAGGCGAAGCATCTGCTTGAGGAAAGCACTTTCGACAGGAAGTACGTGTCATTCCATAATTCCGGCAAGACCTGGGGCGGCGAGGCCTGGCAGGTCGGCGGTGAATACCGGCAGTACGATGATGCCGTCTTCCAGTCCGTCAGGCTCGGAGCCACATACAACTCCATTCCCGGCGCCGATCTGGGACTTTACGGTGACGATATCGCCCGAATAGGGTTCATAAGGCGCACGATAATGGGCGCAACGCGTGTCGCGCCTGAACTTGCAGTAATGGACAGGCTCGAATGGAACAACTTCAGATCCCTTACGAACATCGCAAGCAGGACTGACATCCCGGTAGATCTGCTCTGCAACAAACACCGTTATGACTTCTCGTGCTACAGGCTGATGACGCTTCCGGCGCATGACTTTTCCGACAGGACCGTCACTGGCGGCGGCGGCGGCCTTCTTCTGCCAGATGACGAATACTGGTACCATCTTCTCAGGCTGAGCGTGGAGAAGGGGCTCAACCTACTTGTCTTTCCGCATACCTGTGAGATTGGAACTTCAAAGGTGCAGAGGACTTTCCTGAGACAGGTTTTCGGCCTGGCTGATGTCAAATACGGAGACTGGAAGAAAATGAATGTTTCTTTCCCGGAAGCTTTTGGCGGAGGGAAAATGACTGGCTGTGCTTCCGAGGTCATAGGGAAGGGGGAGGTTTTGCTGACGGATTCAAAGGATACGCCTGTTCTTGTCCGAAGGCAATATGGAAAAGGATCAGTTCTTCTCGCGGGATTCGACAATTCTCCGGACTCGCTCGATCCTGAATACAATTATGAGGAATGTGGAAAGATTGGAGCCCATACGCTCCTGAAGATATGCAGGTTTTTCGGAATAGGTCCTAAGGAATACAGGACAGACGGGCTTTTCGCTTTCAAGGAGATGGTGCATCGTGGAGGCAAGGATTATTTCCTGCTTTTCAGCCATGTAAAGCGTCCGGTGAGAACAAAGGTGCAGGTGAAGTTGTCAAGGCCGTCCGGCAAGGCCATAGATCTGGCTACCGGCGAAAGCTTTGAACTTAGGAAGATCGGAACTTGGCATGAATTCGAAATTGAACTCAGGACAAGACAGGGAAGGTATCTCTGTTTCCAAAGCTGAAATAATTGCAGTCGAGGTATATACAAGCGGATAGATTTATGATAGAATCATGTTAAGGAGTTGTGGAGGATTTGGGCATGAAAAAGTTTTTCACACTTATTGAACTGCTGGTCGTAATAGCAATAATTGCCATTCTTGCTGCCTTGCTTCTTCCGGCCCTGCAGAACGCCAAGGATATGGCCAGGGATTCGGCATGTAAGTCTAACCTCAAACAGCTTGGTCTTTACATTCATATGTATATCGATGATTTCGACGGCTATTTCCCTTCGACCCACCGCGACAGCAGCGGAGCCAATCCTCTCACAGAATACTGCTGGTGGGAATATATCTGCGTGTCGAACAATATCAGTTATGTCAGGGGCGATTATACCATGTATACGGACAATAATAAGACAGAAGGCCTCAAAGGAGTGTTTTCCTGTTCAGGAGCCAGTGATAAAAACAGAATCCTCACCAATGCGGGACTCCAGCAGACTCTGGCGTCCAACGGCAGCAATGACAATACCGGCTGGGGGGTGAAGACAGCAAAGCTTCTAATCAGGTATACTCCCAACAGCTGGTGGATGAAGCGGGATGACCAGTGGCAGAGAGGTCCATCAAGGAAATTCAATATCGCCAATAAGCACAGTACGCTGATGATGTTTTCCGATGGAGACGGCGATTTCTTTGGCTGGACGGCAGGCTATGATCATCTTGCGGCGCTGAGGTTCAGGCATGATGGTAACAAGGGGCTGAATGTTGTCATGTTCGACGGGCATGTGGAGGACATGGGGGTAGTGGATTTTTCAAAATTCTCAGCAAAGGCGAGTCCGCCTTTCGGAGAATCAAATTATTGACCGCCTGTTTATTTTGACATCTTGACGTCGGCCTTGGATCCAGCCTCGGCAGCGGGAGACAGCTTGATTTTCGCCTTTGCCGTCCTGACTAGGAAGACATCGGCTTCAGCAATGGCGTTGGACGGAGCGGTGATTATGACGGTGTTTTTTTCAAAATCGAGAGAGATCTTCGCGTGATCTGCGAACTTCGCACCGTTCCTCTCCAGATATTCCCTGAATGTCTTCTCGTCGGATACGCCTATTGATTTCAAATCCATCTGATAGGTTCTTGACAAGGTTTCAATCATTAGATTCTGTCCCCTGAAACCCTGTATGACCTGACGGTTCGATCCCAAGTCCTCGTCCTTAAGGGTGATCTGTGCTGCCCTTCCTTCTCTGGAATCGAAACTCTCCATCGCCGGAGCTTTTGCAGGCATGCTGGAGACTCCTCCTTCTCCTGCGGTCTTAGCTATGTTGCCCTTTTCAGTCTGGGCGATAACGGTACCGGTATCAAGGAGAATATCGTCCGCTCTCTTTTTCTTGTCGGCAATAATGGGAGCCTTTGAAGCTTCCTCCTTGAGTTTTGCCGGAGCTGCCTTTGCAGATCTCATGGCCGGGAGAGGGGTGGCAGAAGTCGTGGTAATTTTCGATACAGTGGCGGACGGCGCAACAGATGCAGCCTGTTCGGAGTATCCAACTTTTCCAGCCGTGGTGGAAGGCTTTTCAGGAACAGCTACGGCTTTTGCAGGAAGAGGTTCAAAGTTCATTTCACTCTCCCGAAGGGGAGCCTCTTTCCCCTTGTCCTTTCCATCTGCAATCTTCTTCTCCCCGGGCTGGGCTGGTGACAGGGCCGCCTGTGATTTTTCCTTGTTGAGGCTTCTTCCAAAATCCCTTATCGTAGGATGGAGAATAAAGGCGATAGCTGTACATAGGACAATTCCGGCCGCCAGTTCGAGCCAGACGAATTTCCGGACCAGATCGGAGAAAGGCACCACGCCCGACTTCTTATTCGCCGCCTGGCTTATTTCCTCATGCCTCTCATCCCCGAGGGAACTTTCGATTTTTTCGGACATGAGGGCGGAGCCGATCAGATCAAAGCATTCGACCTGCTCCTTCATCTCGTTCCTGCAGGCTTCGCAGGAGGAAAGGTGCTTCTCCAGATCGGATTTCTCCTTCTCCGACAGTTCCCCGGCGATCATGTCGGTGATCATCTTCCTGTAATTATCGCAGTTCATTCAGACACCTCTTTAACGCAAAGGCGCAGGGGCGCAAGGATAAAATTTCAATAACATACCTTAAGGGATAAACTACAAATAAATACGAAATCAATTGGTTCGTAGTCAAGCCCGTGAGGGCTGTTTTATCTGGCGATGTATTTCTTTTTTCAGACATTCGTTCACCCTTTGCGGCTTTGCGCCTCTGCGTTGAACTCCTTCATCAGTTTCTTAATGGTCGTATGCAGGATGAAACCCACATTTGTCACGCTCAGGTCCATGATGCCCGCGATCTCCTTGTATGATTTACCGTGTTCGAGCTTCAAGATGACTATTTCACGCTCCCTCTCATCAAGCTGCATTATCCTCCGCCTGACCATCGACATCGCCTCTTCCCTCTCCAGTTTCCTGTCTGGCGGTGCGTCAGTCCCTGCGAAATTCGCAATGCTGTCATCTGCGGATATTTCAACCTTGACCCTTTTCGACTTCAAGTGGTCCAGGCACTGGTTCCTGGTGATCTTGTACATCCAGGCCGGGACATTCTTTATCCTGTCCTTATCCTTCTCCTCTGAAATCCGCACATATTTTATGAAGGCCTCCTGTACAATGTCCTTCGCCTGCTCGGTGTCCCGGACGATTCTAGATGCATAGCGCAGGAGCGGAGCTTCGAGCTGCTTGACCAGCTCTGAAACTTCAAGAACCGCCTCCGCCTGTCCGCTGGCGGCTGAAGGCAAATTGTCAACTAGTGCGATTTCCTGTTCGTTCTCCATAGATATAGACGAAGCTCCAGTCAGGATATTAGGACCCATAAATTATAAGCCGCAGTTAATTTAGTTTAATATACAGGTATTTCAAAGGGCCATGGAACTTCAAGCCTATTGCATAGGCTTCAACTGGAAACCGGAACAAAGCAACCCGCCGGCCATTTCTGGACGGCGGTTTGCTGAGGAACGCCGACCTCCAGGTCGGCATGCAGGAGCCGGTCTGGAGACCGGCGCTCCTTTTTGAAACTCAGATATGTTACTTTGCGAGGATGCTGCGGCGCATTACATTTCCGTCCTCATCCTTATTCTCGTTGGCAATGCATTCCTTGGCCGGCCTTTTGACATTCACATTCGATTCATAAACCTTGAGTTTCTCCTCCTTCGCCTGCATCGCCGACCTGTAGAAGGAGAGGATGGCGTCCTTGCCTGCGGGCTGGACCTTCTCGTCCTTCATTCCGGCGGCATCGAGTACGAACGACTTCAGGAGCTTCTCCTTCATCTTCGCGAAGAGGCTTGGACTTCCGAAGATCTCGACTGCATAGATTTTTCCATTCATGCAGACGACAATTCCCACGATATTCCTTCCATCGAGCGATGGCAGGATCTTGGCGGCATACTCCTCATACATCTTCTGTATTTCAGGCTTGTTGAGTGAGCCCTGGTACGTGCCGGTAGCGGATGGGGCGGCTTGTACGGAGGCATTCTGCTTTGCGACCTCCTCCCAGACTTTTCCCTGGTCGCTGAACTGGGCAGCCATCCTGCTTTTTGCACCGCCCATCGCCTTTGAAGGGGCGAACTCGGTCTTTCCGCCTTGCCATCTTCCCTGTTCCACGCATCGGACTTCGACTGTCAGCTCCTTTCCGGGATGGATTATGACGTCATAGGCGATTATCCTGTCCTGCTTGCCACCAATTATGATTTCACCTGCCGTGATGTAGATGGGCAGTTTCCCGGAATTCCTGATGATGACATTTGGAACCGTACCATCGCCTTTCTCCTTGACGACCGCGAAATTCTGCTGGACGGCCTCGTCAATCGTAAGGAAGCTGCCAATTGACGCAGGAATTTTCCGTTTGATGGGATATATCGCCATCAATCCGTGGACGACGGGCTTGTCGACCGAATGATGTTCATCGAGATCAAAAGGGAACTCTCCCGGAGCCCCTGTTGGAGTCCTGGAGGCTCCTCCCATGAGGGCGAGGAGTACTGCCTGGCTTGCGCCTGTCTTCTTGAGTTCGATGATTTCGTCGGCGGTGAGTTTTTCAGGTGCGCCATTGGCTGAAATGAATTTGAGGATTGTCTCCTCGCCAACTTCCGCCTTCAGAAGCTTCTGGACTTCCTTGACTGTCGATTCATCCCCGGTCAGCAGCGTGAACGGCACTGCGACTGCGAGAAGCATTACGGTGATCACCGCAACGCCTCTGGTGAATTTTGACATTTTCATGATGCCTCCTTGTTGTTTGTTCAAACAGTAGGACGAAACGGGGAGGAGTTTATTAGTAGATTAACTAAGTATTGCAAGACTTTTTTGCAATGAAGGTGTCAGGTGTCTGTTTTTAGGACAGGAAATCATAACAGCGAGATGAAAAGCAAGTTACAAGTATTGCTTATTCCCGACACCTGAAAACTGACACCTGAGACAAGCACAAGAGGGACGCCGTGGGTTTGAAGAAAAGTTTTTCAAATCACCGTTTCATTCTTCCAGCAGCCCTCACTGCGGCAAGCTTGATTGCTGCGGACAGGCTGCCGGGATTGGCGATCCCCTCCCAGGCAATGTCGAATGCGGTGCCATGGTCGGGGCTTGTCCGGATTATTGGAAGACCAAGCGTGGAATTCACACCCTTGTCGAAGGCGAGCATTTTGAACGGAATGTGTCCCTGGTCATGGTATATTGAGATGATGCCGTCGTAATTGTTCCGGATCACGTCGATGAAAAGAACGTCTGGAGGGAAAGGACCATCTATCCTGATTCCCTTCTTCCGCAGTTTCGAGAGCGCGGGAATGATGATCCTGATCTCCTCCTTGCCCATGTATCCGTCTTCGCCTGCGTGAGGATTCAGGGCGGCGCACGCGAGAAGCGGTTTTCCTATGCCTTCCTGCCTGATGGCGTCATTGATGAGCCCCGCCACCTCCATGATTCTCTTGCCGGTCAGGGCCCGATGGACTTCCTTAAGAGAGATGTGTGTTGTGGCGAAGATGACCCTGAGATCTCCTGCGGACTGCATCATTGCGAAATTCGCAGTTCCACAGAGTTCGGCGACGAGTTCCGTATGCCCGGAAAAGGGGATGCCTGACTTATTGATCGAAGCCTTGTTTACAGGGGCGGTGACAAGAGCGTCCATCTTTCCGGAAAGGACGTCCTTTGTGGCGCAGATGATCGCGTTCCAGGCTTCGATTCCGCAGCGCGAATCTATTTTTCCGACGGGTACTTTTGAAAACTTCATGTCGCCGGTGCCGGCGATTTTGATTTTTTTGTCCTTTGCGAATTTCGCAGAGGCCTTTTCAATGATGTCAGGACATCCGTAAATTGTAATGTCGGCAATTTTGCGCAGTGCGGGATTGGTGGCGGCGCGCACGGCCAGCTCCGGGCCGATACCAGCCGGATCACCCATCGTCAAAGCTATTTTAGGAAGGTTTTTCATAATTTACGAATAAGCATGTGCATGTAGTCAATGTCGCAAGACATGTGCTTAAGGTAGGGACGGGCTTTAGCCTGTCCCATTCTTGATTAAGATGGTACATGCTGAAGCACGTACCTACTTATAAGAACAGCCCTCACGGGCTTAACTACGAACAAAATTCCAAGAATCAAAAATCTAAAATCGGCAATCTGAAATCTGAAATGCCCTACCAGTTCATTATCTTCGCGACATTTGGAATCAACGGTTTCACCAGCTGTTTTATCGCCACCGCATATTCGCGGATCTCAACCTGGGCATGATCACTGTCGCGCAGTTCGAGGAAATGGATGAGGTTGTTGAGATCGACGGTACCCCAGAAGGTGACCATCATGCTCTGAGGGAGTACCATTCGGGCCTGTTCGCGGCAGACACCGCCTTCGAGGAGCTTGTCGTACAGATCAAGGGACTTCATATTCTGGCTGAGCATCATCTTCCGGAACTCCTTGTCGTCGAAGTTCTCGTCTACGAGTGAAGCCTGGCGGTTGGTTTCGGCCTGTTTGCGGAGCTTGTCGGGAGTATAGAACTCAAGATCGATCTCGGTATAGCGCCGGGAAATCTCATTGTATGACCAGGTGCGGTGGCGGTGCCACTGTGCGCGGACGAAGAGGGGGCAGTGGATGCTGAAGGTGAACACGATGTGCTCCATTGTGCTGCTGTGCTTGTTCTCGAGGAGGTATTTCAGGAGGACGATGTCCTTCTCATCCATGGAGTCCTTGAGCTTTCCGAACGAGACGCGGGCGGCGTTGACGATAGTTGTTTCAGTTCCCATCTTGTCAATAAGCCCGACCCAGCCCTGTCCGTCGAGCACCTTCACATGATCCTTCGGAGGGATATTTATATGCTGCATGATGTTTTTCCCGTGTTTTAAGTTAATAAAGGTGAAAATTCTAACACCGATTCGTGAAATATTCAACCCAGTCTGTGGGGAGGGGGCGGAAAAAGGTTGATTTTAGAGGTTCCTTCCAGAGTGAAAAGTTAAATGGATTTCAGGTGTTGGAGATTTGATGTTTTACATATAGAGTGTAGTATTGTTAAAAAATTAATAATTAAGATTCTCTAACATGTCCTAATGATCTGATGGGGGTTGATGAAAAAGTCCAAGTCAAGGGAGATTTCGCGTCCGACCGCGGAAAGACTTACCGAATATCTTCTTATTCTCGAACAGCATCTCAGCTGCGGGAATGAAACTATTTCGAGCAAGGAGCTATCCGATGTCTTTGGAAACACCCCGAGCCAGGTGAGGCAGGATCTCTTCCAGCTGGAGAATACCGGCAGGATAAGGCATGGGTACAATGTAAAGACGCTGACAATGGCGATCCGTAACAGGCTCGGACTCGGCAATATAACCAATCTCGCGATAATCGGATGCGGCAAGCTGGGCTCCGCGATCGCCGAACATGTGCCCTTCTCGGTTTATGGCATAAAACTCGCTGGAATTTTCGACAATCACAAGTCAATTATCGGAAAGAAGGTCGGAGGAATCATGGTCGAGAACGTCAAGGATCTTGAGAAAAGCCTCCGGAAAAGGAAAATATCAATTGCGACGCTGTGCGTACCGCCTTCCGCCGCACAGGAAGTCGCCGACAAGCTTGTCTCCGCAGGCGGAGTCAGGGGAATTTTAAATTATACGCAGAAGCGCCTGAAAGTTCCGGACAACATCGTCGTCCGTGACAGGCAGATAGTCTGCTCGTTCATGCAGCTTGCGTTCTTCAGCAACCAAGGGGTTTGAAAATGAGATTTGTTGAAAAAGACGAACTGTATCCGCTCCTCTTTGATCCGATCTATGTAGACGTGGTCTGGGGTGGAAACCTGCTCAAGGAGCATCTTAAGAGGCAGACTCCGGAAAGGGAGTCTCCGATCGGGGAGTCCTGGGAGATTTCCGACAGGGAAGGAGCTGTCAGCGTTGTTTCAAACGGTCCCATGAAAGGTGCAACCATCAGGGATCTGATAGTACATTACGAGAAGGCCCTGGTGGGCAACGTCTTTACCGGCGGAAGGTTCCCGCTCCTCGTCAAGCTCATAGATGCCGGAAAACGTCTTTCACTCCAGGTCCATCCCGACGAATATGCCTGCGCGAAGCTAAAGGACAATGCCGAACCCAAGACCGAAATGTGGTATGTGATTTCAGCGAAGCAGGGCGCCAAGATCTTTGCCGGACTCAAGTCGACATGCACGCAGAGGCGTTTCATCGACAGCATGAACTCCACCGATATTGAGAACTGCCTGCAGAATTTCAATTCGGTTCCGGGAGATGCATTCTTCATCAGCGCCGGAAGAGTCCATGCAATCGGCGGCGGCAACCTGCTCCTCGAGATCCAGCAGAACAGCAATACAACCTACAGGATAAGCGACTGGGGACGCCTCGGTTCGGACGGCAAGCCCCGCGCTCTCCACATAGACAAGGCGCTTGAGTGCATAAATTTTACCGACAGGACTTCGCCGAGGATTACAGGAGTTTCAAGTTTTTCCGACCACAACCGCAAATTCCCCATAATCAACAGGTGTCCGGTCTTCCGCATTGACGATCTGCGTCTTGTCGAGAGATGGCCTGACAGTACGGACGGCAACAGCTTCCATCTGATAACTGCGATAAACCAGCAGATCACGATCAGTAGATACGATCTCTCGGTGAAGGTTGAAATTGGGTCCACCTGCATGATCCCGGCTTCGTTCGGAGACTACAGCATTGAAGTGCCGGAGGGCAAGGAGACGACGGTGATCAGGACAACGCTGTAGAACAAGTTTTGAAGAATGAACATCGAACTTCGAACACTGAACATCCAACATCGAATTAAATTCATGATAGAATGAGATGAGTAGTTAAGTTGGAGTACAAGCTTTAGCTTGTGCATTAAAGCCTTGAACAGCTCTTGCGAGCTTGACTACAAACTTTATTCCAGAAATTGAATTGCATAAGCATGTAGTTAACGTCGCAAGACGTGTAATTTTTGTGCTTGGTATACAGAATCCGCCGGCAATTAAAAGTTGCCAATACTGATTTCGTTCAAAATTCGATGTTGAAAGTTGAATGTTCGATGTTCAGTTTCCTTGCTTTGCCGGTTCCTGTGGGTTCTCCTTTTCCTCTGGTTTGGCCTCGGGCTTCTTCGGCATCACGATCTGGATGTGGAGCTCGCGGAGCTGTTTCATTTCAACTTCCGATGGGGCGTTCATCATCAGATCCTGCGCCTGCTGGTTGAACGGGAAAGCGATGACTTCGCGGATGTTCGGCTCGTCAGCTATCAACATGACTATCCTGTCGACTCCGGGGGCGATTCCACCGTGCGGCGGCGCACCGAGACGGAACGCGTTGATCATTCCGCCGAACCTGCTTTCAACAGCGTCCTTGCCGTAGCCGGCGATCTCGAACGCCTTGTACATGATTTCCGGACTGTGGTTCCTGATGGCGCCGCTTGAGAGTTCGACTCCGTTGCAGACTATGTCGTATTGATATGCAAGGATATCAAGAGGGTTCTTCTTAAGAAGATCGTCCATGCCACCCTGGGGCATCGAGAACGGGTTGTGGCTGAATCCGATTTTTCCTGTCTCCTCGTCGAGTTCGTACATCGGGAAGTCGACGATCCAGCAGAACTTGAAGACGTTCTTGTCGATCAGGTTCAGCCTGTTTGCAAGTTCAGTCCTGACCGCTCCTCCGATTTCACAGGCTTTCTTCTCCTTGTCTGCGATAAAGAATACGACGTCACCATCCTTGATGTCCCAGGTCTTCTTGATGGCATCAAGCTCCTCGCGCTTCAGGAATTTTACGATCGGGCTCTTCTCTTGGCCGTTTTCCCAGACAATGTATGCAAGCCCCTTGGCGCCGACTGACTGCGCGAAGACGATCATGTCGTCGTAGAACTTGCGCGGCTGTCCGGCGATTCCCCTGACAGCTATCGATCTTACGACCCCGCCGTTCTTGACGACTCCTGCGAAGGCGTTGAAGCCGCTGGCCATGAAGACTTCGGAGACGTCCTTGATCTCAAGGGGATTCCTGAGGTCGGGCTTGTCCGAGCCATATTTAAGCACGGCCTCCTTGTAGGGGATCTTGACATACGGAGGCATTTCGATCGTCTTCGTGCTGAACTTGGTGAAGATAGTCTTGAAGAGATCTTCGATCACGACAAACACATCTTCCTGGGTCGCAAAGCTCATTTCCATATCGAGCTGGTAGAACTCGCCGGGTGAACGGTCGGCTCTTGCGTCTTCATCGCGGAAGCAGGGGGCGATCTGGAAATACCTGTCGAAACCTGCAACCATCAGGAGCTGTTTGAACTGCTGAGGCGCCTGGGGCAGGGCGTAGAACTTTCCAGGATGGATGCGGCTCGGAACAAGATAGTCCCTGGCACCTTCCGGTGAACTGCTCGTGAGGATCGGTGTCTGGTACTCGAGGAATCCAAGGTCGGTCATCTTCCTGCGCATCTCGGAAATTATCTTCGAACGCAGCATGATGTTCTTGTGGATCTTGTCCCTGCGCAGATCGAGGAACCTGTATTTCAGGCGCATGTTCTCAGGAGTCTGCTCCTCCTGGTTGATCTGGAACGGGATCTGTTCGGCTTCGCCGAGGACTTCCATCTGTTCGGCCACCATCTCGATCTCGCCTGTCGGGATCTTCGGGTTGATGGTAGTTTCAGATCTTGCGACGATGGACCCTGTGAAGCAGACGACCGTCTCGACGCGCCATTTCTCGAGTGACTGGTAGAAGTCGCGTTTCGGATCGACGACGACCTGGGTGATGCCGTAGTGGTCGCGGAGGTCGATGAATATGATTCCGCCGTGGTCGCGTACGCTGTGTATCCAGCCGGAAATACGGGCCTGCTGTCCGACATGCTCCTTCCTGAGCTGTCCGCAGGTATGTGATCTGTACTTGTGCATAATAATTTCTCACTTCGTTCTAAGTTTTTATATTATCATGGGTTCAAAGGGCATATATATTAGCATGATTGAATTGTTTTTCTATAAGGACGGCGTGAATTTATCCATGTGGGATTATGGCGGGGATTTCATGCCTGCTTGCTTGCAGTGAAACGCGGGTTGCAGTATTCTAACGCTCAGAGTTCATATGCCCGAACCGCACAGCGGCGAAGGGTTAGGTGGAGCGATTCGTTATGGATTCATTATCGAGTAATCTTGAACTATGATAAACTGTGAGGATTTCTGCGCAATCGTTTTTTTGTCTGTAGATAATCCGGTAATTACCCAGTATTATTTCGCGAATATATTTCTGTTTTATTTCAGGAACAATTCTGCCTGATTCCGGAAAGATTTCAATTTGTCGAACTGCATCAAAAACTTTAATGGTAAATAGTTGGGCATAATGCGTGCTGTCTCTTGAGATGTACTTGGCAATTGCCTCGACATCGTCCAATGCCTGCAGAGTCCATCTTATTTCAGCCATTTTTTCATCCGCTTTTCGGCTTCCGCATGCGAGACGGTCTTGCCTGAGTCGGCTTGGCGGCACCCCTTTTCAATCTTGAAAAGAAGGTAGAGTCGCTCCATCGCCTCTTCAATTGAAGTGTCGTCAGGAAGGCTTTGGACTGTCTTTAAAATATTTTGTTTCTCGCTTATTATTGCTTGCATGATAAACTCCTTCATTTGCTGGTACTGTAATCCATCTGCATAATGTTTCAATATGGAGCATCTTTCTACGGCCCATGGTCTGGCGACGCGTAGCGAGGTTGCCAGAAACATATGGTTGGACCGTAAAATTTATTTAAGTATTCCAATCACAAGCCACATAAAATAAAGCATACCACCCGTGCAGATTGTAATAATGCTCCATGATAAACCTGCTTTGGATAATTCTTTTTTTCTCTTAAGAAAAAATATTATGGTGGCAATCAATAAGGGAACAACAACAAGTGATGATAACATAATATATAGATTTGCCATTGCTTCCGGGGTGCCACACCAACCGCCAGACTCGACATGATAGTAATTGAATAGAGACAGACCAAGTAAAGTATATGAAATCCAGGTTGCCATTGTTAGAATATATAATCCAAACTTCATTATATCATTCCTTGTCCAACTTCTTATTATGCGGTTCCCCATAAGCAGGGGGTCAAAATGACAATTTTGTAAGCCCCGCCCCGGATTTAGCCTCAAGCCTGTCATCCTATGTATATAACGCTTAGGGTGAAACAGCCTATGCAGTTTAAAATAGACCACAAGAGGCCCTGAAATCAAGGTTCCAGCTCTTGCGAGCTTGATCCTCCTTGCATCATAGCTTCTTTGCGACGGTGCAAGGAGGATGCCTCTGTGCTTCCTGTGAAGCAATTGGAAAATTACAATCAGCTTGATATATTGTCTCCATGATCATTCTCGGAATAGATACGGCTTTGAGATGCACCGGCTACGGCGTGGTTGATTTCACGACGGCGGACAGGATCAGGGCGCTTGACTGCGGAGTCATAAAGACAAAGGCTTCCGCGCCTCACAGCGAATGCCTTCGCAGGCTTGCCGGCGGAATGCGCGAACTCGTTGAAAAATATCATCCGAATGTCGCAGTGCTTGAAAGCGCTTTCTATCAGAAGAACATAAAAACGGCAATGATCCTGAGCTACGCGCGCGGTGCAGTTATGACAGTTTTCGCCGAGAACAACATTCCCATGTACGCCTACGCTCCCACTAAGGCCAAGCTGTCTGTCTGCGGAAACGGCGCTGCGTCCAAGGACCAGGTCGCATATCTTATCGCAGGACGCCTCGGACTGAATGTAAAGGACATGCCTCTTGATTCGTCGGACGCCCTCGCTCTTGCAATATGCCACGGACAGATAGCCACCAGCCCAATGTCTCAACACCTCATGCCGGAAAGCATTTGAGGTAAATATTCACTGAAGTATGCCCTTCAGTGAATATTTACTTGCTGACTTTTGCAATTGGCTTGATAGAATATTTCGGAAATGAATTTACCTTATAAGGAAATTAAAGGAGCGCTGGCCTGTTTCGACTATGCTGCACTCGAGACAGACAGTACAGGTCTGGCCGGCAAAATAATTAATCAGATGATCAAATCGCTTACAGGAAAATGGTCCGCATACATTTCAGGAACGGCACTGGCCTTCCTTTTCATGCTCGCACTCTATCTTTTTGACACCACTATTGGCATGAGCGATTCGTATATAATGATATCCGACTACTGCAAACAGTCTATCAACAGGCGTGCGGTCAATGAATTTCCTCCTTTCGACTGGCATACCGGTTTTCTTGCCGGAATCTTTCTGGGAGCAATGATTGCCGCAATCATCGGCGGAGAGTGGCGTTTCCGGCTTGTGCCTGAGGATATCAAGGAAAAAGGTGTTTTTGGGTCTCTTGGCCTAGCCATGCTCCAGGGTGTTGCCGGCGGATTCCTTGTCATGCTCGGCCTGCAGATCTCCGGGGATTCGTTCGAAGGGCAGTTGAGTTCCGCGATGCAGCTGTCGACCGGCGCCTGGATATTCCTCGCGGCATTCGTTGTCTGGGGTGTCATTTTCATGGGCATCCACAATATGGTTTCTGCAGGCGGAGGGAAGAAATCCTCCGGTTCAAAAGGTGAAAAAGCCGGAAAAGGCAAGGATAAGGAATAATATGGAGCCACTTGCACTAAGCGGGACATACAGGCTGATAGCAGCGATAATCTTCGGAATGCTGCTCGGTTTCATCTTCATCCGTTCCGAACTCGCCTGGAGGAAGACCTTCATAGACCAGTTCTCGATGAAAAGCAGCCAGCTCTTCAAGACAATCTTCTGTGCAGTAGCTGTCGGTATAATCCTCTTCTATCTGCTGAAAATGGCGGGTCTTGTCCATCTCAATATCCGGCCGACCTATTTCTGGGGTGCCGTCCTGGGCGGAATGATCTGTGCGGCAGGAACGGTCTTCTGCGGACAGGTGCCGTCCACTGCAGTTGCCGCGATAGGCGCCGGCAGGATCTACGCCATCTGGGTCTTTGCGGGAATGATGATGGCTCTTCCTTTCGTCCAGCTCATTTCCAGATACATTTCGGAAACCATATACAAATGGCCGAAGCCGACAAACTACAATGACCGCCTCGACCAGTTCTTCACCGGCGGAAATATTTACCTGTGGTTTGCGATAGGCTCGATCATCCTCTGCCTTTTCTTCGGATTCATCAGCCCGGACAAGTCATCCCGTGGAAACAAGAAGGATGACCAGGAATGATTCACTTCGCCCGTTCAAGGGCCGGGCACCTGAAGCTTGGCGCCCGTGGTGAAAAACTTGCATGTTCCTTCCTCGGAAACAAGGGCTATGACATTTTATTCAGGAACTACAAGGTTGATTCGGGCGAAGTTGACATTGTCGCCAGGGACGGCTCGGTCATCTGCTTCATTGAAGTCAAGACAAGGCATTCCGGCTTCAAGGGCAGGCCTGCAGAGGGACTTTCCGAAAAACAGAGGAGAAGGATCCGCCATGCAGCCATGGATTATCTCCGCGAGATAGGAAATCCAAAAGTAGTATACCGGTTCGACCTGATCGAGATCGTGCTGTCAAGATGGGATGTCAGGGAGCTGAGGCACTGGAAGGACAGGTTCGGCAGGAATTAAATGAATATCCAATATCGAACACGGAATGTCCAATAACGAAGTAAAGAAAAATCAATGGCAATTAATTTCGTTGGACATTGGAGATTCCTTGTTGGATATTGGGTGTTCAATTGGATTTGGGTTTAAGTTTCAGGTGTTAAGTTTTAAGCCGGCCTGATTAATCCAGATTGGAACAACATCTTCTGAAATATAACTATCTTTACTTAAAACCTAAAACCTAACACTTAAAACTCTGTCAAGTCCTGATTTCGATTTGACACTTTAAATTAAAATTACTTTGATTAGAACAATGATTTATTTCTTCAAACAACTTGGCGTTGGCCAGG
>Ga0154564_124_pt2 | contig 33667 bp, 21 predicted proteins | sample RifGroF2_FD_105707 | JGI IMG/M metagenome (GOLD analysis project Ga0154564, IMG submission 105707) | Lentisphaerae bacterium GWF2_49_21
TGTGGCTGACCATCCTCTCAGACCAGCTACCCATCATCGCCTTGGTGAGCCATTACCTCACCAACTAGCTAATAGGACGCGAGCCCATCCCTAAGAGATAAATCTTTAGATATCCCCCCATGAGGGGGAAATCCACATTCGGCATTAGCCCTCCTTTCGGAAGGTTATTCCAAACTTAGGGGCAGGTCACTCACGTGTTCCTCACCCTTTCGCCACTCTCACTGAAATATTCTCATATTGCTACTTGAACATCTCAGATCCCGTTCGACTTGCATGCCTAATCCATACCGCCAGCGTTCGTTCTGAGCCAGAATCAAACTCTCCGAAAGAAATTTTAAATTCTCTTTTTGGAGAATCCAATATATGCTCTATTTTTTATTTTGACTTCTTCAATACTCGTCAAAGTAATTAAACGGACACATCGCACTATTCAGTTTTCAAAGAACTTGCCGGAAACGACCGGCGATAAAAAAGCAAGCACACCCATCCGTTTCTGATTGGCTGCTCGCCTGATAAATAACTGTTATATTTTTGTCCGCGCTTTGTTACGCGAATAGTAAGTATATCAGAAAATAAAATATTGTCAATACCGACAACATCTATTCTTTCAAAAAACTACGCTCTTATTTGAAGCGGCTCATATAATATCACCCAATATAAACAGTGCAAGCGAGTTTTTAAAATATTTTCATATTTTTTTGTTTTAGCCTCAAATATTACTGGTTTTTCGCTGGTTCAATCTCTGTTTTTCCCAGTATTTCAAAAACTTTACTTGCGAAATTCGCAGCCTCTCCTGCAAGCTTCTCATCCTTCGCCGCATGCGTAATCCTTATCTTCAGGAAATTCCCCTTGTACCCGGTAAGATATATGAATGACTCCTTGTCCTTGCCCTCGGAGCTATATGTGAATTTCCGGCAGAGGAAATCTATCCCCGCCATGTTCTTCTTCTCCATCTCCCCAAGGGCCTTCACGTCCTTGTATTTCTTCATTTTCTCATACTGATATATGTCCCCGGAAACCTCCTCGAAGTGCTTTTTTACGGTTTCAGAATTCGTCCCGTCTAAAATGTCCTTTATTCTAAAATCATATACATATATGTCAGCATTTATACCTGGAGCCCTATATGACAGACCCACTCCAAGGCCCTTGTTCTTCTTCTCATAATCAACCACATCTATAAGACTGAGACTTCCTATCTTTTCGGGAAATGTTTTACCTATGCTCTTTACAGAACTATCTACAGCCCACATAGATACAGCTATTACCATTAAAACTGCCGCAAAAAAATAATTTTTCATGTCAACCTCTGTTATCATGTTAATTATCAATTATTTATACCATTTACTGACATCTTATTCAGTAAATTCTATTACATCCGCCCTAACTGTCAGCTTGGTTATTGAAAAAAGGAGGAGGTATGTCACCGATCTTTCCTCGGCTGAATTCACAAATGCCTGTGGTTTACCCTCCTGCAAGCCGGATTTTTCGCAAAGATCAGATATGGCTCCAGTATAACTCGTTGTAGTAATGGGAATTATGCCGAGAAGCCAGAAACCGTAGCTTCTCCCGACGGCATTAGATTTGATCACCTTGTAGTTCTTCCTTGCAAGGTCAACCTGGGTACCCGTCTTATTGGCGAATCCGCTTGGACTTTCACATCCTGAAAAAAGGGCAATTAAAATCCCGAAAACACATGAAAAAACAAAAACTCTCATGCCTGTAATTTTCATAATAATCATTCCCTGTCCTATAGCTATTGTTTTCATCCGGTGATAATACAATTTCATCTATATTCTTTCAAGAATGGTGGAAAAAATAATGTACAGTGTTATCTTACCCGACTTCATTGAAATGGCGTGGTAGCCAAGTGGTAAGGCAGAGGTCTGCAAAACCTTTATCCACCGGTTCGAATCCGGTCCACGCCTCCAATCTTTTATCTGGAATCCCGGATATCCTTGATCATTTATTCCCGAGCACATCATTTATCGTATTAGTCAACTCATTGATATTGAATGGCTTCTGTATGAAAGACTTAGCCCCGGCATCCATTATGCTCTGAGCTTCCCCGTCAATGCTGTAACCTGACGACAAAATCACCTTTATATCAGGATTTATCTTTTTCAGAGCCAGGAAGGTATCTCTGCCACTCATCTTTGGCATGATCATGTCGAGTATGACTATATCTATTTCCTTATAAATTTTCCTATACATTTCCAACGCTTCAGTACCGTTTGAACAGACCATGACTCTGTGTCCGAACGGCTTTAAGACGCTGGCAACCATATTCGACAGTATTTCCTCGTCGTCGACTACCATTATTGTGGCTTTTTTCGGTGCATGAAACCTCTCCTTCCCATTGTCAATAATATCAGGAACATCATCAATTACAGGGAAATATATCGTAAAGACCGAGCCGTGTCCTGCCTCACTGCTGGCAATAATTACACCATTATGGTTGTTCACCGTCCCGTATACGGAAGCCAGCCCCATTCCTGTCCCTTTTCCTCTCTCCTTTGTAGTAAAAAAAGGTTCGAAAATATGTTTAATCGTCTCCTGAGCCATTCCAATTCCGCTGTCGGAGATGGATATCTTCATGCAGTGCCCAGTATCATTCTTTGGATATTTATCCTTCAAAGGAGATTCTTCCATCTTCAGGTTTTCAGTGGTAAATATAAGCTCCCCCCCATTTGGCATCGCGTCACGGGCATTTATGGCAATATTAAGCAATGCGTTCTGAAGCTGGGAAGGATCTCCTATGACGGAGGAGGGGATGGCCTTGAGAATCCTTTTGATCTCTATCCTTTTATCTATGCTGCGTTCAAGCATGGACACTACTTCCTCAATCTCCTCGTGGATGTTCACGGGGATGGATCGCATCTTCCCCTTCCTTGAAAATGCCAGAAGATCCCTTGTAAGATCTGATGCCCTCCTGGAGGCACGGACAATATTTTCCGCATGTCCTCTCAGGTTCTTGTCCTCAAGCCTGTCGGCAAGCATTTCTGCATAACCCATGATGGCGGCAAGCTGGTTGTTGAAGTCGTGTGCTACACCTCCGGCAAGCTGTCCTATGGCCTCCATCTTCTCGGAATGCCTCAGACGTTCTTCAAGATGTTTCCGATCCGTAATGTCCAAAATTACTGAAAGGAATATCTTCTCGCCGCCATGGTCTAGAAGCTGAAGATGAACTTCTACCGGATAAACACTTCCATCAGCCCTTTTATGTACTGTTTCAAAGATCTGCATGTCCTTAGTCTTGTCCACCAGCGGATTGATCAGTCTTTCAAAGGATTTCCTGTCAAATTCAGGTTTCAAATCCAGAGGGGTCATCTTCAGAATCCTCTCAAGCGAATATCCAAGATTCTCCAACGCCCCCCTGCTCACATATTTGAAGAGAAGAGTCTTGGAATCGAAAAGATATATCTCGTTTAGGCTTGCGCTTATGGTTTCTGATAAAAGAGCCCTGTCCTTTTCAATGCGCTTCTGCTCTGTCATGTCGAACACTGAAGACCGGGAACAAATGAATTTGCCTTTCTCATCCTTTACAGCTGTTGCATTTATAAGCACAGGGAAGACTGATCCGTCCTTGCGAACAAAATTGCCCTCGATATCACGGATGTATCCCCTATCCCTGAGCACCGGGAAAGTCTTATTGAACACATTCACGTCCTCCAGGGGAATGACATATGTAAACTTCTTCTTGCCTATCAGTTCCTCCCTCGAATAGCCCAGCCATTTCAATTCAGTATCATTTATCTGTATAAACATGCCGTTCTTGTCCAGCGAGTGATATCCGCAGGGCGCATTGTTGTAGAGATCGCAGATCTCTTCTGAGGATTTTTCAAGGGCACCCACTGCAATTTTCAGGTCCTCATCGGCCTTTTTATGTGCTTTGCGGATTTCAGACTCGCGGAGTTCGCGTTCGACGGCCGAGGTGAGTCTTGAAAGATTGTCCTTCATTATATAGTCGCTCGCACCGGCCTTCATGACCGCCACCGCAGTCTCCTCTCCTATGGTGCCGGACACGATTATGAATGGTATGTCCAGATTTTTCCTCTGGAGCAGCTGGAGGGCGGCAAGACCGCTGAAATTTGGCATCTTGAAGTCGGAAATGATCACATCCCATGTTTCACCATCCAGCAATGCTTCCATTTCATGGGATGTTTCAACGCGTTTCCACTTCGGATCAAATCCGCCTCGCTTCAATTCACGTATGATCAGATCCGCGTCGCTCTGCGAATCCTCGACGATGAGAAGGCGCAGCGGCTTGGCTGTCAAATCTCCTGCTTTTGAATTTTTGTCCTCTTTGGCCATGAATTGACTCGTCTCAGTAGGTACGGGCTTCAGCCTGTACCATAGAATTTAATCTTGTCATACTTAAGTCCACAGGCAAGACTTGTACAGAGCTTGTCGAAGTATGCCTGTGTTACATTAAATACAGAAGATGGTACAGGCTTCCGACTTCGCTATTAAGCTACGCCGGACACGAAAGCCCGTACCTACCTGTCACACCGGCGGCTTGTTTATCAGCAGCCAGTACAGTCCAAGCTCTCCTACGGAATCCAGGAACTTGTCGAAGTCTACTGGCTTGGTTATGTAACTATTGACACCCAGCTTGTAGCTTTCCACCAGATCCTTTTCCTCCTGGGATGAGGTAAGCACCACCACTGGTATTATCCTTGTAGACTCATCCGACTTGATCTTCTTCAGAACCTCAAGCCCGCTGACTTTCGGAAGTTTCAGGTCCAGCAACACCACCTTCGGACCGTTCGCCAGACTGCGCCCTTCATATTTACCTTTCGAGAAAATGAAATCAAGAGCTTCAACCCCATCGTTGACCACCATCACCTTGTTCGCAAGATTGCGTTTTTTAAGCGCCCGCAAAGTCATTTCCACATCTCGAGGATTGTCCTCGACCAGCAGAATTTCGACAATGTTCTGCGTCGTCATATTACCCCCCTCTTCTTGTTCATCTTACCAAAATCTTACTAGCCTGGTTAATTCATGCGAAATCTTTTTCACCACGAAGCGCACGAAGAACACGAAGGAATAATTGTACTATAAAAAATCAATGCAACCCTGGCTCTTGTATTACCTTCGATAACTTCGTGCCCTTCGTGGTGAAAAAACCGCCCTTTGTTATGTTGGAACTCCATTCTATTTAGAAACTATTAGCAAAATCATGAACATGCTCTGTTTAACCGCTGCAACCTTTACATTCTATCACATCCCCTGTTTATTTACAACAACCGGCAGAGAAAAACTGAATTCCGCACCTTCCCCTATTTTCCCTTCCGCCCAAACTCTTCCTCCATGCCTCTGGATGATCCTCTGTACAAGTGCAAGCCCTATGCCGGTACCTTCGAATTCAGCAGCGCTGTGCAACCTCTGGAAAACACAGAACAATTTGTCCTTGTATTCCATGTCAAAGCCTACTCCGTTGTCCCTGACAGTAAAAATCACCTCATCACCTTCAGTCCTTCCTTCGACCTTCACAAGCGCAACCTTTGCGTGCCTGGTGAACTTGAATGCATTCGCAATCAGGTTTGCAAAGACCTCATGTATCATTGCATAATCTCCAAATGCTTCAGGAAGCTCCCTTAAATCCAAGCTGACTACCCTCCCCTTCAATTCGTTTTCAAGCTTTGAATAGCTTTCCCTGACAAGATCATTCATATTGATATTGGTCTTATGCAGATCCTTCCTGCTCATACGTGAAAAGTCAAGAAGATCGCTTATCAATTGCCCCATGTCCTTCGCGCTGTCGCGGATGACTTTGAGAAGGCGCCGTCCTTCATCATCAAATTTTCCGGCGTAATCCTCTTCAAGTATCCGGGAGAATCCATCAACCGACCTCAATGGTGCCTTTAGATCATGGGAGACGGAATAAGAGAATGCCTCCAGTTCCCTGTTCACGGCTTCAAGCTCTTCGGTCCGGAGTTTCAGGCTGCGGTTCAGCTTCTCAAGTTCCTTTCCTATGCGCTTGCGCTCAGTTATGTCAACAGTGGTCGATCTGCTCATCATATAATTCCCTTCGGTATCTTTTAACGCCGTGGCATTGAGTATGATTGGAAACATAGAACCATCCTTGCGTATCAGTTCCAAGTCCAGATCCTTGACATATCCCTTTTCCTTGAACTGAGGAAATTCCACCTGGAAGATCTTCTGGCTTTTCGGAGTAAAGATGTCAAAGATTTTTTTCCCTATCATCTCCTCCTTTGCATATCCGAGCCATTTCAATTCAGTGTCATTGACCATCACAAATTTGCCATCCTTGTCCAATGAATGGTATCCGCAAGGGGCGTTGTTGTAGAGGTCGCTTATTTCCTTAAGGGACCTTTCGAGCGCGACCGTACGTTCAATGACACGGCGTTCCAGTTCGTCACGTGACTTCCTGAGCAGTTCGGCGTCCCTCTGCTTCCAGAGGAAACCCACGCCCAGTGCCGTGGAGAAAATAAGAATCATTATAAGCACAACTGTAATCCCGGCCTCTTTTTTCAAAGGAGAATAAATTTCATCCTCGTCAACTTTGGAAACCAGGAACCATGGAGTCCCCGGAACCGGACCAATATCGGCAATTACATCAACACCACGGTAATCCAAGCCTTCGATGATGCCCTTCTTCCCGGTCACAGCCATTTGCGCAGGCAGATTTGATTTTTCGGCAATCGGAAATCTCAGTTTCAAGGCCGTATCCTTCCGATGCCGCAGTTCATTCAAGAACACCACTTCATCCCCTTCTTTCCGGACCAGCAGGGTTTCGGCGCTTTTGCTTGCTGTAGGCCAGGACTGGATAAGTGGAAAAAGGAATTCATGGGGATTTATTTCAAGCATCAGTACGCCAACGGACTTCCTTGTCTGATCTGAAACTGTCTTCTCTGAGACAATCGGCACGAAAATATCCATGTCAACAGTGCCTGGAACCATTTTGCTCAGATGAAGGTCTGAAACCATGATTTTCCCCTCCCGCAATGTGTCGGCTATGAACTTCTTAGAGGTAGGGCCTGTCCATGTCTTATCCTCGGGAAAGGAGTATACAAGCCGCAGGCTGGAATCAAATAGGAGAACACGGTTGCAATGGAAGTTCCTATGGATCGAGGCCATTCGTTCCTTGATTACGCCTATTGATTCAAGTTCGGATGGATTCTCCTTGAGATGCATCATAGCCTTAATAATCGAGGGAGAGTTATATAAGTAATTGGCGTGGTCAAGCTGATCCGAATACCATGTGACAATCTCCTTTGCTTTAAGCTTTCCTATGGTAGACAACTCCTCTTCTGCGGAAATGCGGGACTTCATAGAATGATCTTCAAGATGGAAATACCCTATTGCTCCGATTCCAATTGCAAGAAGTAGGAAAGCCGTCACATAGGCCTTGGACAGCCTATTTGAGAATTCACCTGATGGATTTTCATTTTTCACAATGCTCCTTCATCGCATCCTCTATGCTCAATGACAGTTCCTTCATATTGAACGGCTTCTGTATGAACGCCTTCGCACCTGCATCCAGAAGGCCCTGCGTCTCGCCATCCATGCTGTATCCTGAAGCCAGAAGGACCCTGATTTCGGAATTGATGGATTTCATTGAGACAAAGGCCTCCTTGCCATTCATCCGAGGCATCATTATGTCAAGTACCACAAGATCTATGTCCTTCCATGAATTGCGATAGAACTCAACCGCCTCAAGACCATCATTGCACGTCATGACTTTATGCCCAAAGGATCTCAGCATGCTTCCAACCATGTTCCTGACAATCTCCTCATCGTCTACCAGAAGAATACGGATGCCTTTCCTCTTCAAGGTGGATTCTGGTTTTGAATCATCCTTATGGACAATATCTTCCATCAGAGGGAAATACATGCAAAATACCGAGCCCTTGCCAGGTTCGCTATTGACATTGATGATTCCATTGTGGCTGTTTACGGTGCCATACACAGATGCAAGCCCCATCCCTGTGCCCTTGTCCGGACCCTTGGTGGTAAAGAAAGGTTCGAAAATATGCTTTATCGTCTCCTTGTCTATTCCAATACCGGTGTCACTGATGCAGATTTTCAAATAACGGCTCATCAACGCCTTTTTCTGATCCTCCTTGTGAAAGACTTCCTCCATCGGGACATTTTCCGTGGTGAATGTGATCTCTCCGCCGTTAGGCATGGCGTCACGGGCGTTTATCGCCATGTTCAGCAGGGCGTTCTGCAGCTGCGTCGGATCCCCCACGATTATCGCCGGGCTTGCCTTCAATATCCTCTTGATTTCAATCCTCTTGTCTATGCTGTGCTCAAGGACGCTTATAACCTCCTCAATGACCTTGTGGACGTTTACCGGTATAGTCAGGAATTTCCCCTTCCTTGAAAAGGCCAGAAGATCCTTGGTCAGATCCGAGGCTCTCCGCGAAGCACGAAGGATGCTTTCAATGTCATTTCTGAGATTGACATCATCCAGACGGTCATAAAGCAGTTCGGCGCAGCCCATTATGCCCATAAGCTGGTTGTTGAAATCGTGGGCGATTCCTCCGGCAAGTTGTCCTATTGCCTCCATTTTTTCGGAATGGCGGAGCCTCTCTTCAAGCTTAAGACGTTCCTCTTCGGCTTTCCTCTGTGTCGAAATATCGCGCACTGTCGCCTGAAGAATTATTTCGTCCTTGATTTTCACCCTTGAAAGAAGCACTGTGGCCGGGAATTCCTCCCCGGTCAACCGGCGATGCGTCCATTCGAAGTAATTATACCCATCCCTTACTGCTATCTCAATCATCTCCTTCGCCTTCTCAATGGATTGCCGCCCATCAGGCTGAGACAAAGGAGAAAGCTCCCATGGCGCATGTCTTATAAATTCTTCAATGTCCTTCACCCCGAACATCTCGGCTATGGCAGGATTTGCGGAAGTGAATTTCCATGACGGCGGTGACAGCGTCATCAATGCATCCTTTGAATTTTCAAAAAGAGTGCGGAAGCGTTCTTCGCTCGTTTCCAGCGCCTGCTCAGTCCGCCTGCGCTCGGTGATATCGTCGAACATGACGAACACCTTGCTTGCAACAGGAACTCCAAAGATGAACATTATCTTGACATCTCCATTCTTGCAGGTCACATGGTATTCTCTTCCTTCTATCTCGTGGTTGTCGGCTATTGCCTTTTCCATAAGACCCATCCACATGGCCATCGCTTCCTTGCGGTATTTCTCATCCGGATATGCCCGCTCCCACCAGCGGTCCATGTTCGGGATATCCTCATGGGAATAACCAAATGTCTCAACCGACTTATTGTTGATGAATTCAATCGTGCCGTCCATGCCAACTATCGCCATCGACATCGGGGACTGTTCGACGATTTTCTGGAACCGGGATTCGCTCTTCATCAGTTCCTCAGTACGTTCCTCTACAAGTTCTTCGAGCCTGTTGCGGTATTTGTCCAACTCCCTCTCGGCATTCACCCTGTCGCTAATGTCATTTCCAACGCATAGTATCTCTATAACATTCCCCTTCTTATCCAGGATCGGCTTATTAGTCCAGGCTATCCATACGCGTTCGCCGTTCTTGCGCATGTTCTCATTGAGGTTGTTCCTGTATTTCTCAGGATGCCTGCCTATGTCCAGGATCATCACCTTGAGATCTGCTCCGTTCGTATCGAATTTGGGGACGATCGTTCCAACCACGTTTTTGCCAAGGATTTCCTCATTGCTGAAACCAAAGAACATCTGGGCGAACTCGTTGAAGAAAGTGACTTTTCCGGTATTGTCCATCCTGAGAATTATGCTGTTTGTGTTCTCGACAAGTTCCCGGTACTTCTTCTCGCTCTCTTTCAGTTCAGAGCTGCGTTCTTCCACCAGCTCCTCAAGATGATCCCGGTGTCTGGCAAGTTCAGCTTCGGCCAGCTTGCGGTCTGTCATGTCAAACTCAATTCCGTCCCAGCATGTCGTCCCGTCCTCAAGCCTGCGCGGACTTGAAACAAAAAATGACCAGCGGATTCCTCCAGAGGGAGTAATTATCCTGGCTTCGCTTTTGAAAATGGATAGTTTCTCATTAGCCTCCTCCTCTTCTAGAAATATCCTTTCCCTGTCTTCCGGATGCACCTTGTTGTAGATAAGGCTGGCGTCCTTCATTCCTTCCTCAGGAGTGATGCCATAGAATTTTTGCACAGTTTCGCTCAAATATGTAAACCGGCGCGATCTGTCTTTCAACCTCAATAATTGATAGATCATCCCCGAAGCCAGATTGTTGCTGATATTACGGATGAGGGCTTCGTTCTTACGCAGCTCCTCCTGGCTCTTCCTGCGTTCCGTTATATCCCTGCACAGCGTAAGAATCCTCGGTCCATCCCCAGTTTCAATGACTGTCGCATTTATTTCAATCGGGGTGATCTTCCCTGAGGAATCGACGTAATCTATTTCAAAATTCCTTATGTATCCGTCCTTGGCGCATTTCCCTACAGCTTCGGCGTTTCTTTTCCTTTCATGTTCGGCGGTCCATTCAGTCACCTGCCTGCCTAGAATATCCTTCAACCCCTTATGCCCTGTCAGATGGACATACTCCTGGTTCGCATCAATGACCCTTCCTTTGTCGTCAATCGTCACGTATCCAGTATTTGTCGTGTCAATCAGCGACTTGTATTTTCTTTCGCTGCTGATCAAGGACGCAGACGCCTTCCTGCTTTCTGTAACATCACGGAAGCTCCAGACGCGGCCGACAGGTTTTCCATTTATCCGCTGTGGATGGGAATAACGCTCAAATATCCTTCCATCCTTGAACTCGAATTCGTCAAAACTTCCCTCCTCGGGATGGACATAGAGATATTTGACCTTGCTGATGAACTTATCTGGATCCTTCAGCTGGTCAAGAACATAGTTCAGCGCCCGTTCATCCTCCCCCCTGGCTATGATTTCCCTAGGGATGTTCCACATCTTTGAAAACCTGCTGTTCGAGTAAGTGATTTTCCCTTCAAGATCGACGACAAGGATGCCGTCAGTTGTGGATTCTACGGTAGCACTCAGGAGAGATAGCGACTGATTCAGCCCCTCTTCCACCATTTTGCGTTCTGTAATGTCCAGAAGCACTCCGGTCCAAATACGTTCCCCATCAGGAAGCTCCCTTGGACGCGACTCATAATGCATCCACCTGACATTTCCCTTTACTATGAAACGCCCTTCCCAGAAGAATGGCTTTAAATTCTTATCTGAATATTCGTTTTTAGCCACCCACTCATCCCAGTCATCAGGATGGATCATCTTCATTGTCAGTGTCGGATCCTTGAGATGCTCCTCCCTTCTTGCACCTGTAAGTTCGCAGTAACGGTCATTCATGAATTCATAGGCGTACGGGGGCTTGTCCGCAGAGGACCATTTGCCTTTCTTCCTGACCCTGATCCTGTATATTCCCGCCGACTGGTTGGCCAGGATGTCCTGATACAGCGCCTTGCTCTCCAGCAACATGTATTCGAATTGTTTCCGTTCGGTGATGTCCCGGAAGAAACCCACATTGCATTCGGTCCCTTCAAGCGTCAACCGCGCGGCGCTTATGTCCACATAAATGATTTTCCCGTCCTTGCACAGGCATGGAATGTTCGGAGCTATCGTCTTTTCACCCCTCGCCTGAGATTCAAATTCGGAGAGGACGCGCGGCCAGTCGGGCGCAGGATGGATCTTCTGGATGGACATTTTAGCAAACTCGGCGGCGGAATACCCCAGCATTTTACAAATTCCAGGATTGGAGTATTTGATCTTTTTCGTATGGATGTCCGCTATAAGGATGCCATCGGTGGCTCCTTCAAGGATCAGCTTGAACCTTTCGTATGACTCCTCAAGTTCCTGTTCCACCTGTTTGCGCTCAGTGGTGTCATCATATATGGCGACAATTTCGCCGGAAGGCAGCTTGTATATGTAGTTCTCCTTCCAACCTGATATCCTCTTGTCCTTGTAGAGACTTACGGGATGATTCTCCGGCTTCCCCGTCTTCCATACCCTCTTGAATACATCAAAAAGACCAAACTCCTTTACTCCGGGAAAAACTTCAAGGACTGATCTGCCTATTACCTTTCCCCTTGAGATCTTCTCTGTCTTTTCAGCTGATTTATTGAAATCCTTTATAATGAAGTCTTCACCATTTTTTGCAGCCTCGTAAACCGCCACACAGCTTCCCATGCTGTCAAATATGTTGCGGAACCTGTCTTCGCTTATCTGCAGGGAATCCTCCATGTTCCTGCGCTCGGTAATGTCGGAAACAATATGAACTATTCCACAGATCCCCCCCTCCTCGTCAAGAATCGGATCAACCGTTATTTCAAGCCAGAGATCCCCTGATTTTACAACAGAAACTTCCCTCTTCTTTGTTTTTTGCATCCGTACTGTTGGACATTCTGGCAGGGGTTCAGTAGTCCCATGCACGACTTCCCAGCAAAATTTCCCGAGCATCTTTCCAGAATGCTTCTTGAACATCTCGCTTGCCGCCTTGTTGCAACGGAGAATTTTAAAGTCGGGGCCCAGCAGGAACATGACATCCTTCACTGCATCAAAGGTCGTCTGCCATTCGAGAACGGCGGTAAGCAGGGTGTTCTCAGCTCTCTTTCTCCGAGTAATGTCCCGGCAAGTGCTCATGATCGCTGACTGTCCTTCCCAGACAATCAACTGGGCGGTCACATCGACAGGAAAACTCGTACCGTCCTTGCGCTGATGCATTGTTTCAAAGGTGGCCTGCCCGTCCTTCAGAACCTTGTCTATACGTTCTGGCATATTGATGCGCTGATCTGAATTATCCACCATATATGGGTTCAGGGATATCAGTTCATCCTGATCATAGCCAAGTTGGCGGCAAGCTGTCTTGTTGGCGGCAAGTATTTTCTTGCCTTTGGTGTCATGTATGAAGATGGCGTCTCCGGCTTCTTCGAAAATCTTCCGGAATTTCGAATCATCCCCAGGTAGCGGAGCTGGATTAACATGGTTTTTTCTTATCACAAAAACACCCCTTCAAAAAGGCGCAAAGCTCCAGGCAATATCATCCTATTTTAAAACAAGCAAAAGCCTTTTCTGTTTTCAGCAAAATGGAAATAATAAAAACCGAAGCATTGAGATGGGAAATATATGATTAACTATAAAGGAGTTGTAAATATTTTTCATAAAAAATACTGTCCTATGTATTATTGCTCGCCACAGCTTGAATAAAGTATATATTAATTGTAATCTTTACAACTAAAGTTGTACAATTTTTTCAATTTAATATAAGCGGTATAACTATGAAGCCTTCTGTAATCATTGAACTCCTTGATTTGAAACCTCTTCCAATCGAAGGAGGGTATTTCTGTGAAACCTTCCGGTCAAAGGAAGAGTCGAAAAGGGGGAACCACTGTACTGGAACCTGCATCTATTACCTTCTCGAAGGAAAGAAAAGATCATACTGGCATTCAGTGAAATCTGATGAGATCTGGCTATATCACTGCGGCTCCCCAGGAATACAGATACTGCTCTTTCCGGACGGAAAGTGGGAGGAACGCATAATCGGTGCGAACTTCGCAGAACGTGAATTCCCTCAAAGCATAATACCTGCAGACACCTGGCAGGCGACCATCCTCAAGGATCAGAATTCATGGGGACTCTTCTCCGCCATAGTATGTCCAGGCTTCGAATTCGAAGACTATATTCCAGGAAAAGGCTCGTACATGATTAAGAACTGGCCAAAGGCGGAAAAAAGGATAAGGGAACTGGGTTTGGAGTAGGTACGGCCTTCAGGCTGTACCATCTTATGTATTAAATTCATGGTACAAGCTTCCGCCTTCGCAAAAAAGAGCTACGGCGGACACAGAAAGCCATGTACCTACCTAGACATCTCCAGCATCTTCCTTATGGATTTTTCCGCCGGCACACGGATCTCCTCAGGAACTGAAATCCTGTGTTCCAGCTTCTCCAGCGATTCAAGCACATTCTCAATCCTGTGCATCTTCATGTTCGGGCATACCGCCTGTTCCGTCACAGGTATGAACATCTTGTCCGGATTCTCCTTCCTGAGCCTGTAGATGAGTCCAATTTCTGTAGCAACAATTATTTTCTTCGCATCCGTCTGTTTTGCGAACTTGCACATACCACCGGTGCTGAGGACTTCATCGGCAAGATCCAATACGTCCAGCCTCGCTTCAGGATGGATCATGACCTTGGCATCGGGATATTCCTTCTTCTTCTGGATTATGATCTGCGGGGTTATCCGCATGTGGGTCGGACAGAATCCCGGCCACAGGATCATCTTTCTCCCCGTCTTCCTCTGGACATACGCACCAAGATTCTTGTCGGGGACAAAAATTATCTCCTTGTCCGGGGGAAGCGCCGAAACTATCTTAAGGGCGTTTGCGGAAGTCACACAGACATCTGTCAGGGCCTTTACCTCAGCCGAACTGTTGACATAAGTCACCACCAGGGCGTCAGGATGCTCCTTCTTCATCTTGATGAGATCTTCAGCGTCGGCCATATCGGCCATCGGGCACCCAGATTCCATTACCGGAAGAAGAACTGTCTTGTCCGGAGAGAGTATTGCTGCGGTTTCCGCCATGAACTTGACGCCGCAGAATACGATCACGTCGGCCTTCGTGTCAGCCGCCTTCATGCTCAGTTCGAGGGAGTCCCCGGTGAAATCTGCGATGTCCTGGACTTCGCCAAGCTGATAGTTATGAGTTATGATAATCGCATTCTTCTGCTTGCGCAGTACATTGATGCGGTCTATTATTTCTTTTTCAGTCAGAAATTCCATTTCATTTGTCTCTGTATTAGATTTTGCAAGAGCGCCGGCATCTTGCCGGCAACTAATTGCATGGCTCCATATTATTGATAACTATAGATATTTACAGGAAAATATCAATGTTTAATTTTTTCAAGAGAAAATTCAGGAACATAAAGAAGCTCCCTACCTTCCTCTTCTTCCTGCCTGTCTCCATGATAAAACTCTCAAAGATCTGCATGAAAACTGAAGTTGTCGACCCGAACAAATGCGTTGATCCTGAAAAGTTCCCTTTCATTACCGTGACCTGGCACAACAGGCTCCTCTTCTATCCCGCGATGTTCAAAAGACCGATCCGGAAGAAGACTGTCGCCATGGTAAGTGCTTCCCGCGACGGACAGTATGTCACCGACATCTGCAGGCTCTTTGGAATACGGAGTGTCAGGGGATCAAGCTCGAAAAAGGGGTTCGTCGCCTTTACTGACGCCCTGAAATTCCTCGAAGAAAAATGCAACATAAGCATTACCCCTGACGGACCTCGCGGTCCCCGATACAAGATGAGCAAGGGCCCTATTGCACTGGCAAGCATGACGGGATATCGCGTCCTTCCCGTATCCGTCAATTATTCGTCATACTGGGAACTCAGGAGCTGGGACAAATTCCAGATACCGAAGCCCTGGGCGAAAATCACTCTGGTTCTTGGGAATCCCATTAAAATCCCCGCCGACCTTTCTGATGAAGACACGGAAAAATGGCGCAAGACCGTCGAAGACGCCCTAAATGCCATCAGCGAGATTAAAAAGTAACAAAGCCATCCCTTGTCAGCGTACTCCTCCTATCCTAATTAATCCAGTCTAGCGACATTCACGCCGTGTTGAATCGGGCGGGGCCATAGGTGTCGGACGAGTGAAAGTGGAGGATTCATGCTTTTGCTGGATAGTGGAGGTAGTCATAGCGTCAGAAAGACGCTGGACAGAAGAGGCGGCAAGGTTGAAGCTATGGAGCATCTTTGTACACGCTTCCGACTGATTTATCCACCCCCATGCGCGATCATTTATGAACCGGTCTACGTCTAATGAGTGCCCGTTGTGGAGTATTTCCGGCTTCCCTGAATTTTCCCATAAATACGTGTATATTTTATCTTCCATTTTTTTCTCCGCTGCTTGTGCCAATGTAGCCCATGCTCCAGCATATACAACTACGCCAGCCGCAAGCAACGGGGTATTACGGATGCCCTCCCTCGCCTCGCGGCGGGCCGGAGATTCTTTATTAGGAAAAGAATTTTAGTACCTGTGTGACTTTGTGAGAGAAAAATGATTTTGAATTTCTGCCCTTTACTAAACGTCTTTTTGAATTATAATTACGTCCCGACGCCAATGTAGCTCAGTTGGTAGAGCAGCTCATTCGTAATGAGCAGGTCATCGGTTCAAATCCGATCATTGGCTCCAGTTTCTTTTCATCCCATAAAATGCAGAACTACTTGCAAATTCATACTCGGAAAAGAGAGTCCTGCATACCAATGGTCCGTAGATATCCGCTCGCATGATTTATTTTTTCTGAAGTTTCCCGTAAGCATTCCCCATATAAAGGCGTTTTAGAGGAGTTGCAGTCATGTCAAATGCCACCTTGTCCTGAAAAAGCATCACAATATCGGATCCACCAAATAGAAAGTACCCCAGCATATCTCCTTTCTTGATCTTTGCTCCCGGTACAACTGTTTTCTCAAAGTTGACCGACGAGACCTGGGACATTCCTATGGGGAGGACGGCCACCAGTCCAAATTCACCCGTATCCACAATGACGCACCCTCGTGTTTCAAACGATTGCCATCCGGGTGTCTGATCCAGAAGAATGTATTTCCCGTTTTTCGGATCCCAGATAGTAACGCCCCCTGCGGCATCATCCTGATCGATCAGATTCACTTCCAGAACAGTACCGGAAACCGGGAAGTGATACCGATGGTAGTCGTTCACATCAAGAAATGTATGTGTCAGTGTCCCGTTTGCAAAAGCATCCTGATATTTGCTGCTTTTCCCAAGCAGGGGACGAACTGAATTGAACACGGCTGACTTGATCTGAACCCCCTCTTTCTGGATGATATTGGAGTTCCGGTCGATCTGCCAAACTCCCTGTGGAGTGGAATCCGCCGGAGCCGTAACAATGGAATTATCATCTTTTGACTCAATCGGGCGCTTGTCCGGATTCTTTAAATATCTGGCAAAGAAGTCATTGAACGTCTTCCAGTTCCCGGGATCTTCATACCAGTCGTTCTGGAGACCGAATCGATCATCCTCCAAAGCCGTTTTATAATAGGATTCGTTCCAAGACACCGGCGTGGAAAGATATTCACCCCATTTCTTTGTAAACACAATCATCCAGGAACGAACAGGCTCTACGTATTGGAGGGAATTATAGTAATAACCTTTTCCATCCAGTTCCTCGAGCGGCTGGTCGAGAATGAAATAGAAATAACACAGGCTCTGATCAATGCGCTCATAAAGCTTCGGGTATTTTTTTTCTGATTCCGGGAGGATGTTCCACGGCATGGCCCTGGCTGCCCAATCCAAGAACTTATAATATTCATCCAAATTCTGAGCCGGATTGGTTTCTTTGTCCGGATTGACGGTTTTTGCCTTTTCAATGGACTTCACAAGCAGGGCCTTCAACTCGGGATTATGATTCATAATGGTGATGAACTCTTCCGTAGACGGCTCAACACACCATGCGATCAATGTCAGCAGGAAGAACGTCGCTCCCAGAAATATTTTCTTCAAACAGCCCTTGTAAGCCATGGCAATCCCTCCTGTTTCATTGTTTTAGTGAACCGGGAACATTTATAAGCTACAACTTAGAGATAGTATTGGAAAAAGACAAGCGAAGGAATGTCATATACAATATTTAAATCCACATTTCTACAACAGTTTATGATCCGAACTTATGCCCTTGATCTCATTAGGACCGAGTTTCGCTTTCGCAGCAAAATCCGGCCATTTGGAAACCGCTTCTCCAACCTGTTTAATAACCTTCTCGGCAGTGCCTATGCCAAACCGTTCTGCAAGTTCCAGAATATCGGCCCTGGAGATGCCCGCGAATTTCCGATTGACCGACATCAGGTGCTGATGTGTCCATTCACTTTTGGGATTATAGGCGTGCGTCACATCATACGCAGGCGCAAGCTGCCAGACTTTTCCTTCGCGCTTAATGAAGGAGAAGTTCTTGGGGTGATCGTCACAATTTGCAGTCATCACATTGAAGACCATCCTCCTGAACGCCTCTTCCTTGGCGGAGTATTCCAAGTCCAACTGTCTGATAGCCAGGAAAAGCTGGCTATAGTCGTGGCTGGCCTTCTGTTTGTAGTCCAGATGCGACATGGCACACAAGGTCTGGAGATGGTGCTTGCGGTTCCCGTCCCTGTCAAAGCGAAGTGTCATGAAATGGGCACGGCCGTTTTCCTCCAGCAACTGGCATTTGGACATTTCAATTCCTGCGGCAACAGCCATCAGATGATAGGCATATTCTATACGTCCATAATCCTGTGAACCTCCAAGTTCCCTGTCGGCTCCCATGCCATCGAACTTGAGAAGCCAGTGCTCAAATCCGGACTCCACATCAAACTGCCCAGACCTTATTTCCCTTGTCTTCGGGTTCCACGCTATTGCGGCCTTGGCACGGGCTCCGCCAGCCGAGGTTCCAACCTGGATTATCTGCATAAGGGCAGCCTTTGACAAGTGGTCTTCCCCGAGATGACCGTGCACGGCGCTGCGGGCGCTTTCAATAAGGTTTGACAGATCGATGGCTGTACTTTTTGCTCCGGCGGGATTGCTGCGAGCAGGCTTGAACTCCAAAGCGCCGAAACCCCTCTTTCCCATGTAGGCAAGACGGTCCAGCGCGGTGATGTTTTCCTTATCAACACCCTTGCCCGCCATCCAGGCGTCAATAAGACTGTTACCAAAGTCATCTGGAAGCGCATCAGCCAGCAACGCCGGCAAACGCTTGAATGTAAGCTCTGGCAGGTCGGTGAAGATGAATGGCTCTCCAGCTCTTGACAGTGGCATGCTCAGCGGAGCCAGTTCGATCCCGGACGCGATGAATGCAGGCGCATATTCAAACGCATAATAGCCAAGACGGGGATCTAGCGCGACCGCACCGACAGTCCTTCCCCATATACGGACCTCTATGGCTGAAACCGGCTTAAACACTTATCCTCCTGTTCCTAGACACCCTCTGCCGGACGGGTTTGGATTTCAGCATTTGCATAGGACTGATTGAAACCTGCGGCGTCAGAGTAGCAAGCCATTCATCCCTTTCCAAGGTACGTAACACTTTAATCAGGGATGTGAGGGTTGCCCCTTTGCCTGACTCCAGCCTTTTCACAGCATTAAGAGCTACCCCGGCCCGTTCCGCAAGCTGCAGTTGGTCCATGTTCTTGCGAATCCTCAGCACACGCAGTTGCTGACCGAGTTCAGCTTCCCATTCCCTATGCGTAATATCTCTTTTCACTAATAGCCTTTATTTAGTCTATTGATATGCTAGTATCAATATATTATACCTATTTTAGTATATTACAAGTATAAATACCATTATTTTTATGCCTCATTGCGGAATGTTTTTCCTGTCACGCACCTTGAAAGGCAATCCATGGATGGCCCAGGTACTTACCAGAATGTTTTATTTTTTCCTTCCCGCCCTGATTGTCGAGATGATCTCGATCAGGAAGAAGAGAAATACTACAAGCATGAAATAAAGCGCCGCAGGATGGCTTACGAAGAAGTTGCGGATCTTGTCGCCGAAGAAGCACATGGAAAGCGAGAGGAAAAGTCCGGTAATCGCGATCCCCCTCCAGTTTTTCGAACACCAGTCGGCGATCTTCTTCTCGCTTGCCGGCTTGACATATTTTGCATGGAGCTGCAATCCTATGATCCCCAGCACTATTGAGGCGAATGGAAGTATGTTCACGTGGAAAAGCTTGTCATCCAGCTCGTCACTTCCGGAAAGAAGCATTTCTATGGCCACAAAAAGTATTATCATCAGTCCGAGCCACTGTATCTGCGGAAACTTGTCCATCTTGTTTGCGATATAGTTTGACGCCACCGCCATAAGGATGATTGAAAAGACCAGACCTATTCCCAGGATCAGCAGGTTCTCCCGGGCGGCGCCCGCAACAGCGAGGACGTTGTCAAGGCTCATGGACACATCCGCCAGCACGATAAGCCATATTGCCGCCGCAAGCCCCTTCACCTTCTTCCCGGAATCTCCATGCCCTTCATTCTTCTCAGAGCGCAATTCCTTGTAGAACTTCCATACGACGTAGAGGAGGAGGAGACCTCCTGCAAATTTAAGTCCGACAATACTGAGGAGCATGACGGCCGTACACGCAAAGATTATCCTGAGCACGGTCGCAAGTACGACACCTATCACTATCGCCCTTTTCCTCTCGGCTCCCTGGAGGTTCTTTGTCGCAAGCCCTATGACAATCGCATTGTCGCCGCTCATCACTATGTCAATAAGAATCACGTTGACCAGCGCGAAGAATCCAGCCGCCGTAAAAATCCCTTCCGCATGTGAAAACATCTGATCCATTTGTTCAATTCCAATCTGTTTCTGTGGACTGTGAAAATAATTCACTGGATATAATAGTCAAGCTTCCTGATGAAAACTGTTCATGTCCTCTTCGAAATATTTCTGTATCGCCTTGGCGACATGCCCGTGATCCTGCGGAACTGGCGGGAGAAATAGTTGCTGTCGTTGAATCCGCACGCATAGGCGGTCTCAGTGATGTTGTGCCCTCCGGACAGCAGCATCTTCTCAGCATGCCTGATCCTCAGATTTATCATATGTTCGATCGGTGTCGTACCAAAGGTCTTTCTGAACATCCTCAGGAAATGGCGCTCCGACATCGCTGCCTTCCTTGCAAGTTCCATGACCGTCGAATGCCTTACATAGTTCTCTTCCATCCAGGCTATGGCCTCGCTGAAACGAAGAAGACCGGTCGTTGAATTTTCTGAAGACCTGGAATACAGCCTTGAAAGATAAACAACCATGTCAAGCAGATACGCCTGGCTTGCACAGTCATATCCCGGGGAACGGGCTTCCATCTCATGCCTGAGACGGGTTACCTTCTCCAGAACCTCCTTCAGATGGGCGCTGTCAAGACGAAGAAGGCTGCGGAATTCTCTGTCGCGCCTCCTGGCGGGTTCAAGCACGAACAAGGCCTGGTATCCCGGCATGGTCTTCAGCTTCTCAAGGGGGAAATTCGACAGTTCCGGACGGAACATGACATTGCAGACCCTGAAATCCGCGGTCGTATTCTGGAATCCATGCTCCTGGTTCCCCTGGAGGACATATACATCACCGCTTGTTACGCTGTATAACTTTTCATTGATGCAATGTTCCGCATGTCCGCTGAGGATGATCACTATCTCCACATAATCATGTGAATGGAGGGGGAATCCTTTCACAAGGTTGTGGACGTTGATCTGGCAGAAATCCTCCTCCCCTGCAAAATGCAACCTGGCTGATATCCTCTTTGTCATGGCGGTATCGTACTAATATTTGTCGCTTTTGTCAAGGTTGATATCTATTTCCTACAGTATCTTTACATAATTTGAATGGCCGTATCAGGCTTGTTTGAAGTCAGGCAATTGCCGGTGTTCAATACAAATAAAAATTGGAGTTGTAATGAAAACATTGAATCTTTCAGGGGAATGGAAGCTTATCCGCGTAAAAAACAAGGAAACGATCCCGGTCCAGGTCCCTGGCGACACCCACAGCGCTCTTCTCGATGCTGGCAAAATCCCGGATCCCTACTGGGCCGACAATGAACTGTCATTGCAGTGGATCGGGCGCGAGGACTGGATATTCAGCAGGAAGTTCACGGTTCCGGATGGCATGCTTGCGGAAAAATCCGTATTCCTGAACTGCGATTGTCTTGACTCGATAACAAGCATCAGTATAAATGGCAGGCCAGCTGGAACCACGGAAAACATGTTCCTCAGGTACCGTTTCGAGGTCAAGCATTTGCTCAAATCCGGGGAAAACTCCATAGAGATACTTTTCCATTCAGCGGAGAACGCCGCAATTGAAGCTTCAAAGAAACTCAAACATGAAATACCATATACTAAAAATCCGGTACAGTCTCCCAACAGGAACCTCATCCGCAAGGTACAATGCCATTCCGGCTGGGACTGGGGCCCCTGCCTCATGGTGGCCGGAATCTATGGAGACATCTCCCTTGGAGCGTATTCGGATGCCCGGATAGAACATGTGTATTGCGACCAGAAGCATTCTAAGGATTTATGCGAGGTAAAGGTGACCTGCGAAGTTTTTTCTCCGGACGGAGAAAAAACAACTATGAAAATTGTCCTTGCAGCCCAGGAGCTTATGGAAACCGTGGAATTGAAGCCTGGGCTCAACAAGATAAATGGGACGGTAACAGTTAAAAATCCCAATCTCTGGTGGCCGAACGGATTTGGAGAACAGTACCTCTATCAATTGTCTGTCAAAGTAGGCTCCTCGGAAATCAAAAAGAGACTTGGTCTCCGCAGGATTGAACTTATCAGCGAGGAGGACAAAATAGGCCTTTCGATGCTTTTCAGGATAAATGGAACCGACATATTTGCAAAAGGAGCCGACTGGATTCCCTGCGATGCCCTACCCCGGCGGCAGACCAAGGAGGCCATGGAATACCTTCTCGACAGCGCTGTCAAGGTCAATATGAACATGTTGCGCGTATGGGGCGGTGGCCAGTATGAATACGACTATTTCTACGAGCTCTGTGATGAGAAAGGAATTATGATATGGCAGGATTTCATGTTTGCCTGCGCAATGTATCCGGCATCTGATGAGTTCTTGAATCTCGTACGCCAGGAAGCCGTATATCAGGTGAAACGCCTCCGTGACCACGCATGCATCGCCCTCTGGTGCGGCAACAATGAGAATCTTGGCGCCCTCAACTGGTTCAAGGAATCCAAGGAAAAACGCGACCGCTATCTCGTCGACTATGACCGCCTTAACGAAGGTGTTCTTGGAAACACGGTCCGTGAACTCGATCCTGACCGCGTCTTCTGGCCAAGTTCACCATGCGGCGGACCGGGGGACTATTCCGATGCATTCCATAACGACAAACGCGGCGACATGCACTACTGGGGCGTCTGGCACCAGGGGAAATCTTTTGATAACTTCCTCAAGATATTCCCGAGGTTCTGCTCGGAATTTGGATATCAGTCATTCCCTTCAATCGATACGGTCAGAACTTATGCCCCGGATGATCAGTTCAATGTGACATCTCCAGTCATGGAGCATCATCAGAGGAACTTCGGCGGCAACTCAAAGATCATAGAGATGTTCTCTCGTTACTTCCGTCTGCCGGAAGGTTTTGAGAACTTCGTCTATCTCAGCCAGGTCATGCAGGGAATAGCTATAAAGACCGCAGTCGAACACTGGCGCCGCCTGCGCCCCGACTGCATGGGAACCATCTACTGGCAGTTGAACGACAACTGGCCAGTATGCTCCTGGGCCTCTCTCAACTATCAGGGTTCCTGGAAACTCCTCCATTATATGGCCAGACGTTTCTATGCTCCGACGATAGTCAATGCAATACAGGACGACGAGAAGAAACAGGTTGAAATATTCATGTCAAACGATTCCCTGAAGGCAAAAAAGGCTGCCGTCACCATACAGGTACGGGACCTTTCCGGAAAAGTCTCGTTTGAAGACAAGATTTCAGCCTCAGTTCCTGCGAACTCCGCAAAACCGCTGCGCAAATATGATCTTGACAAGCTGACATCAAATCCAAATTCCCATTTCATGACTCTGACCATGGAAATTGAAGGAACTGTCTTCCGCAACGAGCATTTCTTCTGCGTCTGGAAAAAATATGATCTGCCAAAACCTGAAATAAAGATTAAATTCAAGTCTGTGAAAGGCGGCATGGAGCTGAAGCTGGAAACAGATAATCCTGCTTTTTATGTCGGCCTTTTTGCCGAAGGGGTACTTGGGGAATTCGATGACAACTGCTTCCCCCTGATGCCCGGCGAACCAAGGATTGTCCTGTTCAAGCCAAGACAGAATATCTCTCTTGAGGCATTTAAGAAGTCCCTTAAGGTCAAACACCTCCGCCAGACGTATGTGTAAAGTGAACCTTTGAAATTTTATAGAAGGGATGGGCTTCAGTCCATTCCTTCATTTTCTCTCTTTGTCCGCAGGATATCTCCGGGCATTTCAAGTCCGGGCTGAAATCTCATCCTGGTCAATGGCTGGAAGCTCCTCGGAACAGGGCTTGGAATTCTTCTTGTGCAGGCTGTCGATTTCACATATGCACCTGTTCAGGATGAGGTTGATGTCGAATCCGATCCTGTGTATGTGATCATTGGTGCTGTTGAAAGGGAAGTTGCAGTGGGAGACGATTTCAATATCGTCGGGGATCATGAGAGACGACTTGGAAATCGCCGATGAAATAAATGGCGTTATGTTCTCGTTCAGGATCACAAGTGCGTCCGGGCGCGCTTCACGGCTTCCGCTCATCAAAAGTTCAAACACTGAGGAGCACCATGGAAGAGCATCCTTGCAGAGACATACCCCGTGTATCCAGCTCGGATGGGTCGTCATGCCGTTTTCCTGCACCTTCTTCTTGAAATGCTCCATGTATTCCCGGGGGGTCTCGGAGTTTGTTATGATGGCGATCCGCCTGCGTTCCCTCTTTTTCAGGTATGATATCATTTTATCTATCATTGAAATATAATCCACCCATATCACCGACATGCGGGGGAATGAGATTATGGGCCTTGAAAAGGACACAATGGGAATGTCATATTTCTTCAGTTTGCCGAGGAGCTCCACTGAAGGCCAGAATATTATGAGCCCGGCAAGACGGTGCTCTTCGATATCTTCGATGAGCTTTTTAAAATCCCCTATCTCGGAGTTTGCTGTAATTCCATAATAGTTTTCAATCCTCTTCGAAGGATCCCTCCTTATCTTCAAGGCCTCTCCATTTATGACTGTCCAAAGCCTGTGCCAGAGATACATGTTTGAAGGAAGTTCAGGAATACACATCCCATACTTTGAAAGGTGAGGAGGATTGTCAACGACAAAAGTGCCGTCCCGTCCGCGCGAATCGATGAAACCCTCCTTTGCCAGGATGTCCATGGCATTCTGCATCGTCGCCAGCGTCGTCGAAAAACGCCTCGCAAGCTCGTTCCTGGTAGGCAGACGGGAAAGAGGCTCATACCTCCCCCTTATGATGTCTTTCTTAAGTTCTGCTATTATAAGATCATATTTCATATGGTCTTTCCTGTGTCAATAAAGCATCCTTAACTTTTCCAGATCCAGATATCTTGTCGAAGACAGGACTGTGTCGGCCTCATATAGATCAATCTTGTATCCGATCCCCATGCTCTTAGTTCCGGCGTTAACCGCCGCCGCGATCCCAGCCTGGGCATCCTCGACGACAACGCAGTTTTCCGGCCTGACCTTGAGCTTTGACGCCGCTAGAAGTACCCCTTCAGGGTCCGGCTTGGAACGCTTGACATCATTTCCAGTGACAACAACGTCGAAATATTTCACCACCTTGAGCTTCTCCAGTATCAGCTGGCTGTTCTTGCTTGCCGAACACAGGGCTATCTTTATCTTGTCCTTCCTCAGCTCCTCGAGAAGTTCCGGTATCCCGGGGAGAAGATTGTCCGGAGTTATATGGTCAAGCATCTTGACATAGGTCTTGTTCTTCCTGTCCGCCAGCTCTTCCATCTCCTTGTCGGAATATTTCCTGCTGCTTCTTTCCATGATGATCTTAAGGCTGTCCATCCGGCTCACGCCCTTGAGGCGTTCATTGATCCGTTCGTCGAAGTAGATCCCCTCCTTTTCAGCAAGTTCCTTCCAGGCAAGGAAATGATATTTGGCGGTATCGACAATGACGCCGTCGAGGTCGAAGATCACCGCCTGCAGCTTCGGACGCTTCAGGAAGTTTTCATCCAGCGGGACCGACAGGGATTTCCCAGTAAGCGTATAATCCTTCCCCTTGATTTGCACCTTGACATCATTTCCTCTGGCTATCTGGTAGATGGCCTGTTTCTTATCGACTTTGACCTGGATAACGCTTCCCTTGTAGGCGACTCTAAAAGAATAATCCTTCCAGTCTTCAGGCACAATCGGATTGAAACTGATGGATTCATCGGTGACTGACATCCCTCCGAAACCGAAAACTATATTTGCCCAGCTCCCGGCCATTGAGGAGATGTGCAATCCTTCATGTGTGCTTTTGTTAAGGTCGTCAAGATCAAGCCGCGATGCCCAGAGGTAATAGGCATACGCCTGGGCATATCGCCCGATTTCACATGCCAGGATCGAATGGATGCACGGGGAAAGAGATGATGAATGGGCGGTACGCTGCTCGTAGAAACGGTAGTTGTTCCTCTTCTGTTCAATAGTGAACTTATCCCGGTGGAAGAATATCGCAAGAAGAGTGTCGGGCTGCTTGACCATGTCGGTCTTGTACCATTTCTCCACCGTCCAGTGCCTTTCAATAGGTATGTCCTTTTCGGGATCAAGCTGTTCACGGGTGAACGGCTCCATTGAAAGGAACATGTCGTCCTGGGGGAATATCTTGAATTTTTCATCGTAGTTCAGGATCATCTTCCCGGCGATCTGCCGCCAGGTGAAAAGCTCATCAGGATCCAATGTTATCTTGGATACCAGAGAATCAAGGTTCTGCGGTGATTCGACAGACATCCTGTCCACCACCTGGGCGGCATATTCAAGAACCCATTTCGCCATGTAGTTCGTGTAGAAGTTATTGTTCGTCCAGATATGCCATTCGTCCGGACCCGTGACACGGTTCAGAGCATATCCGTCCCTGTAAGGAATAAAGCAGGCCCGGTCGGCCCAGAAACGCGCCTGTTCGACCAGCACCTCAGCTCCTTTTGTGAACAGATATTCGTTGTCTCCTGTAGCCCTGACATACTGGTATAATGCGAATGGTATTATTGCGTTGATGTGGATTTCAGAAAATACCAGGTCCCAGACGACGCAGTCTTCAGTCCCATCAATCGTCGTAAACGGATAGACTGCACCTTGATAGCGGAGTTCGCGGGCACGGGACCGTGCGGCATCAAGAGTGTTATATCGGAATTCAAGGAGACGTTTTGCCGCTTCAGGATTTGTGTATAGATAGAACGGCACGCAGTAGCTTTCAGTATCCCAGAACGCCCGGCCATCATAGACTTCTCCTGTCATCCCCTTTGCCCCGATGTTCAGATAAGCATCACTTCCGCGGTAGGTGTTGAGAAGCTGGAAAAGGCAATATCGAATCCCCTGTTGCGCGGATATATCGCCGTTGATCTCCACATCCATGTCGTCCCAGACTTTTTTCATGCAGCTGGAATGCCTTGCCTTCAAACCATCATAATTGATCTTTGTCACCGAGTCAATGCGTTTCTTGCTGTTGGTCTTTATGAAATCAAGGATTTCCTGTTCATCTTTCGCATCGACCTCAATTCCAGACTCATCTTTGACGATAAGCCCATGCGGATATCCTGCGTCACGGCTGTTCCAGACGGAAACAATCCTGCTGAAAACATATTCCCTCCCTTTTTCAGGAGTGAATGAAATCATGCACTCGACTGTTTTTTCACGGACAGAATATTTTCCCTCTGATTTTTTAAGATTCGGATCCTTCAGGATTACCATGTGATGGATGTAATACTGCCCGGTTGAACGGATTTTCATGATCAGCGACATCTCATCCGCCTTTGAAACTGCTGAAACCTTGTCTGAATGTATCCCGGTCTTTGTCACTTCAGTCTGGTTGCCTTTCGTAGCATCCAGCTGGAATGAAAGGCTCACGGTCTTCTGGTGGTTCAAGGCCTTGATCGAGATCTTCTGGGCGCCAAGACGCCGGTCATCCAGGCTTAAAAACCGTTCCCACCGGAGCTGGGTCCTGTGCCCCGAACCTGTGACAAATACAAGTTCCCTGCAGAGAACGGCCGTCTTCATGTCCAATGTCCGGGAGTAACTTTCAAATTTAGAGGAATCCATCTGGAATGCTTCGCCGTCGACTTCGACAATTATTTTCAGCCAGTTGGTCGTATGGGCCATGGAATTCATGTAGCTTGGGAATCCGACCCGTTTCCACTCGAAGCATGTCTTCTCCTTGAAATACATGCCTCCGACATAGCATCCTTCGAGGGTGTTACCCTTCAATCCCTCTTCGAAAATCCCCCTTGTCCCCATGTATTCGTTGGCAAGGGAGAAGATTGATTCGGCGACCTTGTTTTTCCCGGGATCGAATTTCTCCTCGATTATTAGCCAGGGATCTTCCTTGAATAATTTCACGGTGCTGCAATTCATCACAGTTCCTCTTTCATTATAGAAAATTAAACCCTATATCTATATCAAATTCTGTAAAAAAAAAGGAGTCAACCGAGCTGATTTCAAAAATACGAAGAACATTTGTAAATATTCACTGAACTATGTTCGTTCAGTAAATATTTACATCTAATAAAAAGAGTGATTTTGCATTTTATTTTTAGTACGGATTAAGTAAACGACATAGTTTACTGAATACGTACATTCCTCAGATCTGATTTATGATAACTGCTTTCCTTTGGCAGGCAACCACCTTTATCGAGAGAAATCTAAGCCGCTCTCCCTCCCCTCCGGCATCTTTCATTGCAGCCATGCTTGTGTATTCCACCTTGGAACTGTTTTTACGCAGAGGTGTAATAATAATCACCAGTTCACTTTTCAACAGGTCCGTAGCAAAACGCCTTAAGCCAATCTCCCATGTCTTCCCATTCCAGAAATTGTCATGTATCAGCTTCCCATCCAAATAGGCGCTTCCAGTATCTCCAATGTAGTTTATCTGCAGATACAAATCTTCCGATCCCTTGAATGCATCGTTAGGAAACTTCAATGAAACTTTCCCTTCGGATATCTTCTTGATCTTCAAATTCACGAATCTTCTGGGAACTGAAATGACTTGCCTCTGGAATATTCCATCCCTTTTAATTTCCCAGCCTGCAAGCTTCCTGTCCAAAGGGGGATATACTGAAAAATCCATTTCCTCGGTGGCAACATCATAAATCTCAATTTTCTTTTTACTGAAAAGCAGGCCGTTTTCTGAAATGAACACCCTTTCCTGACCTGCGAATTCAGCCTTCCAGAAATTTCTAGACTGCTCATCTGTCAGAACAGTAACGAGAACTCTTCTGCCGTCTTTGAGCGTAAAATCCAATAAGTTATCTGTTCCTGCGTGGCACGTTATTATTGCAGTGCCTCCAATATCATTTCTTTTCCCATGATATATTTTCAGTCCTGAAAATATCGCAAAATTTATTGCGAGTTCCGCAGGAAATCCTTCAGGGGCAAAGAAGAAATAATGAGGAGTTCCCTTTAGATCAATTTTGGCGAGGGGTTGTACTGTCGCAGATTTGAGAAGAAGGCCGCCCAAATCCAGATTGAACGGAAGTATCGCACATTTTCCCTTCTTCAAAGTCAATCCATTGCCACCCGGAGGGAAGATCAGTATCTCTTTCCCTGTATTTACTTTGAACACAAGGTTCTTCAAATCGCACATTTCAGCATGATCCTGGAAGTTGTTCAGGAACAGGAAGCCTGAATCGTCCTTTGCTCGTACCGACCAACGCGGAGTCCTAGTGTCCTCAGCCTTCATAGATTTCAATTTCCCAGGTATCGAAGTCTGCATCGGAGCCAGAATTTCACCAAATTCCTTTAGAAAAATGAATTGTCGCCGGAGCATCCCATAATGAGGCCTTCTGCGGCCAAACTCGCTAAGCGGCGCCTGGAAGTCATAGGAAATCCGCGGACATCTGTGCTCGTTGAAAAACGAATGATTCCCTATAGGGTTTGAACCTCCATGATAGACGTAGTACCCCATCATGTTCGAACCGCTTCCGAGCTGGACTACATGCATGGCCTCCACGCTTTCAGGTGGAACGACCGGACGGTTCTTGTAGAAAGGCTGCATTCCACCTCCAATCTCACAGCATGCGAAAGGAACACTGTCAGTCCTGTATTCCGCTTTCCGGTTCCGCATGTCCTGGAACAGGAAAAATCCCGACGGTCCCTGGCTGGAAGGATCATCCAGCCACGCATAATAGCCATAACCTCCGAACATCGGAAGGAATTCCTTTATGTCTATTGGCGAACCTCCCCATCCTGTGCTGGCATGCAGCGGGACATCCATGCCTGCAGAGATGGCTGACTTCTTGAGTACCTTCATATGGCTGATCCCGTCAGAGCCGACTGGTGTGTAAAGCATGCCTGTATTATGCGTGGTCTCCCAGGGAGCCGCACTCGACATGAATTCATTTTCGCATTGAATGCCTATTATCGGACCTCCATCCTTGAAAGTCAGCCCCTTCAACTGCTTCCCTATTTGATTGTAAAGACGTTTAACATAGAAAAGATATTTTGGATCATTGCGCCTGACCTCAAAGGATCTTCCAAAAAGCCAGTCCGGCATCCCTCCGTTCCTTGCCTCTCCATGGCAGAACGGCCCCATGCGCATGATCACCCAGAGACCATGCTTTTTACAGAGTTCTACGAAGCGTCGGACATTCCTACGTCCTGTCCAGTCAAACACGCCCTCCTCCTCCTCGTGATGAATCCAGAAGGCATATGTCGGAACGATGTCCACGCCGCCGGCCTTGATCTTCCGAATTTCGTCTTCCCACAAATCGGCAGGATATCTAGAATACTGAAATTCCCCCATTGAAGGCAGCCAGGGCCTGCCATTGAATTCCAGATAAAGGCTGTTCATCGCTATCGTCCCGCCGTTCCTGCTTCTGCCGCTGAAGATCTTTTTGGCGAGTGAAATATTCTTCCTCTTTGGAAGAGTTATCGATTGGATATTCATTTTCTATCTTTCATTGTTTTTATTCTTGAATCCGTTTGTAGTCAATGTCGCAAGACATGTTCTCAAAGTAGGTACGTGCTTTAGCATGTACCCTCTTTGCATTCAAGAATGGGACAGGCTAAAGCCCGTCCCTACTTCCCAAGAACAGCCCTGATGGGCTTGACTACAAACAAATGCGGAACCCTCAATCCGGATAATTGTCTGCTGCAGACGGAACAACTAGCTTCAATCCGGCCCATTCTGCAGAATAAATATCCTTCTTCACTCTTTTTATATTTATCTTCCCTTTAACCGGCTCCTGATCTTTTCCTATTAGTTCAAGACCCGAGACAAGCTGTACGGCTCCCATCGTCCCGAAATTGAAACCTTTTCTTTTGCCGTGATGACAGACGGCATCGACAAAGACGATGTCCTTCTCCTTTCCAATCTCCCATTTTATCGTGTTTGGTCCAAATCTTCCGGGTGCTGCATGGATCACGGCGCGCAGTTTTCCAGCTGAAAGGACAAAGATGTCCTTTCCAATCTTCCCAACTTCCACGCCTTTTCCAGCCAATTCATACCTAAGCCTGAAATCCTTCGCTTGAAAAATATCATCCTTAGGGTGATCAAAGTGAGGATGGAAGTCACCTCGGTTGAGGATCATTGTAGTTGCTGACAGGACACGCGGCCCCTTTTGCGAATTTCGCACGAGAGCCGAACAGAAATCCTTTCCGTCATGAAGGAATCTCAGTCTTAGGCATACGGCAGGATCTTCCTCGGTCTTCCAGTGCCCAAATACGACTCGTCGCTGATCCCACATGTCATCATGGTTAATGGAACTTAGGGCAGCAGCATCATCCATCCAAGTTGTACCAATGCGATCCCCATAAATGTTCTTCGTCTTCCTGTTTTTCTCATCGCGCCTGATGAAACGTGTCCTGAACTCAAACGGAATTGACGTAAGTCTGACGAATCTACTCCTAAATTTCTTGGGACAAGGGAGTTCTGGAATATATGACGGTAATCTTATGTGTGCCTTTTGGAATGAAGTTTGTGCTTTGATTTCAGCACCAGTCTGTCTGGAAATATATTTGGTTAGATTGGGGCCGATATGGTTGCTATATGCCCTTGACTGAGGTCCTCCCCACTGCTGGGTGGCAGGATGGAAATGCTTTGAAATCACATCCCAGGCAGTCCTGCGGATCCGTTCAGCATGCTTTCTTACCATCGGATCGTTCACAAGATCCAATATTCTTTCAGCCTCTTCCAAAGCCACAAATGTATATGTCGGGCTGTTGTATTCGGTAAAAGTGCCGTGAAAGTCTATATGTTCAACTATCCTGCGAAGTCTTTCACGTCCAAAATCAAGAAGTTTCTTTTCTTTAAGAATCTCACCTGCAGCCGCAGTAACCCCTCCCCCCATGATTGCAATGTTCGTATATCCAAGATGGACATTCCTGCGGAAAATACACCACCCGGCATGCCCAAGGGATTCACGGACCTGCGAAATCAATCCTGCAGGAAGCTTTTTGGAATGATGTCTGATGATACATGCCATCCTGGCGCCAAGGAAATCCGCCCAGTTCCAGTCGGGCGGATTCATCTTGTCCAAAGGCTCCTCAAAATACCATGACCATATGCCGTAGGTCCTGCTGAACGGATCCGTGTCCTGCAGGCTGAGTATCTTCCGGATGACCTTTTCCGCACGTGAGATCTCCTTTTTCCCTCCAGACTCCATCAGGCATATTGCATACTGCAGATTCTCCCGCGTCGAATGGACAATCACGCCGTCCGGAATCATCGTATGATATCCCGGGCTGTGGCATTTCTCTGAAATCATGGATACCTTAGAATCGAAGCACTTGCCAAATTCTCTGAGATAATCTTGCATGGTCTCCTCGTGTGTTTCAATTTTTGTCGGACTCGTCAGACTGGTCAGACACGTCGGACATTTCCCTTATTCCCCTACAATCAGGATAGCCAGAGCAACCCCAAAAGGATTTCCCGGCATTTACCCCTTTCTTTGCAGTTCGCTGGATCATTTTTTTGTCGCAAATGGGGCATACCGGAATTTGGGCAATGGAGTCCGACCTGTCAGAATTTCCAGACTCTCTCTGCTTCATCCGGGTTGCGTATAGTCTTTCGGTGAAGCCGCCATGGCTGATGAAATCCCTGTCCTGGCTTTGAATCTGCCTATACAGCAGATATGCCGCCTGGTTTATGGCGCACAGCATTGCATTGGCAGCAATTTCAGGATCGGCCTTCGCCACAAACTCAGGAAGCCCCAGTAATCCAGTAAGAATAATTTTCCCTTCTGCAGATCTTGGCAGATCTGATGCAATGTCATGCATGAGTCGCTTGCGCATAGCCAGCGATTTCCGGGAATCCTTCTGCCATACACTCAATCCCTGTTGAAGCAGAAAACTTTTGTAGTCCTTGGCAAGTTCATCTGAAAGGCTTGCTCTGGCGACATTTGTCAGCTTGATCTCAGTCTTGCGCGAAGTCGCAGCAGCCCCGCTGCCCTCGCTGATGTTGCGTACGCCACTACGGGCGGCCTGCACCATCTGGTCATGGGTGCGGGAACGCTTGTCAATGAAACGGTCGCAGAAGATCACTGTGGCATCATATACCACCTCGGCTACCTTGTAACTGCGGAGTTTTTCATATCCGCCGTGCGGAAGAAGGGTGCTGCTGGGAGATTTGTTCACGTTTTTTCCTGGATCGCAAGTTCAAGTATTTTGTCAGACCAGTCAGACACGTCCGACTGGTCTGAAATTTCCGATTTTTCTAGAAAACCAAAGCTTTAAAAATAGCACATGTTCATTCCCATTCAACATGCAGGCTATCTTGTAAGCTTCTCATAATTCTCCCTATTCAGCACATAGACCGGGCTCATGCCGATCTGGAACTGTGCATCGCCGTCCTTGACATCCAGCGGCTTCATCTGTCCGACGACATCGACTATCACCCATGGACCATTTCCGTCAAGCTTCATCTTCCAGTCGGAGGACTTGTCGTCCGCTCGCCATATCATGAAGGTATCACCGAAGTAAGCAGCTTGAATTTCTTTGTCGTCGGTCGTCAGTCTTCGGTATGGGAATCCGTCGATGAGTGCGCCGGCGGTATAAATTGCGGC
>Ga0154564_130_pt1 | contig 33372 bp, 22 predicted proteins | sample RifGroF2_FD_105707 | JGI IMG/M metagenome (GOLD analysis project Ga0154564, IMG submission 105707) | Lentisphaerae bacterium GWF2_49_21
CCAGTTGATGTGGCGGCTGATTGCCACTGATAAGTTGCTGTCGCACCGACTGGTGTCAGTGCGCCGGCTGTCAATACATTTCCTACTTTAGCTGAGCCGGTTATCGCACCCATCGCCGTGATCGGTGCTGTTACGCCTGCTGTCGCCGCACTTGTCACCGTATCACAGTATTTGAGCGTACCTGTCGCTGATACTTTTATGAACCTAGTTGCATAGGCTACAGTTGGTGTGTATGTCTTTGCTGTTGCTCCGGCAATGTTTGTATATACACCGCCCACTGTGGCAGATGAGGACCACTGGTAAGTTGCCGTACCCGCCGGTGTCAATGTACCGGCTGTCAATACTTGACCTACTGCTGCTGTACCGCTTATTGCACCTATCGCTGTAAGAGGCTCCGCAGGCGTGACTGCCGTGGAGGCCAATGACGCAGGACCTTGACCCATTGCATTAGTCGCCTTTACCGTGAAGGTATAGGCTTTGCCGTTTATCAACCCGTTTACAGTTATCGGCCTTGTAGTTCCTGTGGCTACTTGTACGCCTGCCGAATACACCGTGTATAATGTGATCGCACTTCCACCGTTGGACTGCGGCGGATTGAAGTTGACAATTGCCAGAGTGTCGCCTCTGATTGCGTTGACACCGGTGGGAGCGCCAGGAACAGTAGCCGTTGGAATTACGGCATTGGAGGCGGCTGATGGAGCACTTGATCCGGCTGCATTCGTCGCCGTTACCGTGAAGGTATAGGATGTTCCGGGCGTAAGGCCATATACAGTTATCGGGGTTGCAGCAAGACCATAACGCGTGACAGAGATACCGGCGTCCGGGGTCACCGAAGTCACAATGTAGGATGTGATCGGACTGCCACCATTGGATGTCGATGCAGTGAATGCGACAATTGCTTTTTCATTTCCTAAAGTTGCTGTTCCAATAGTAGGGGCACTGGGCACTGTTGCAGGTTTAACTGCAGCGGAGGCCGCTGACGCAGGGCCTGTTCCAACCGCGTTTGTCGCCTTTACAGTAAATGTATAGGCTATGCCATTTGTCAGTCCGGTTACCGTTATCCCGCTTGAAGTAGCTGTTCCTACTTTGGCACCGGGGCTCGAAGTTGCCGTATACAATGTGATTGCACTGCCACCGTCTTCAACAGGAGCGGTGAAGTTCACAGTTATCTGTCCATTTCCGGGAGTTCCAGTTACTGCTGTCGGAGCACCGGGAACAGTAGCACCGGCAGTAGAGCATTTTGCCAAATACATTGAAGCCTTGGCACCTGCGGTGGTGAAATTTCCTCCCACGTAGAGGATATCTGAAGAATCGATAACAAGGGCGTTGATAATATTATTCGTTCCCGAACCGAGAGCGGTCCATGTGGATCCGTCCCATCTGGCGATATTGCTTGCCAAGACACCGCCAGCGGTGGTGAACTGTCCACCCACGTAGAGGTTTCCGGAAGAGTCAACAGCAAAGGCGTTGATACTATTATTCGTTCCTGAACCGAGCTCGCTCCATGCGGCTCCGTCCCATTTGGCGATGTTGTTCACCGAAATACCGTCCGCAGAGGCAAACCAACCTTCAGCGTAGAGGTCTCCGCCTTGGAAAGCCAGAGCATTCACAGGACCATTCACTCCCGCTCCAAGATCGCTCCATGCGGCTCCGTTCCATTTTGCGATGTTGTTTGTGAACCATCCTCCAGCATAGACGTCTCCGGCCTGGAGAGCGATGCCGTTGACCTGTTCATCCAATCCCGCTCCGAGAGCGCTCCATGCGGCTCCGTCCCACGTGGCGATGTTGCTTGCCGCGCTACCACCTGCGGAGGTAAAGAGCCCTCCAGCATAAAGATCCTGGGTAACAGGATGTACTGCAAGGGCATTGACAATATCAAAGTCCCCGTCCATTCCCGTACCGAGAGCGCTCCATGCCGTGCCGTTCCATTTGGCTATGTTGTTTACCGTGACCCCGCCTGCGGTGGTGAACCACCCGCCAGCGTAGAGCTGTCCGGTAACAGGATCTACTGCAAGGGCGTATACATCGTTATCCGTTCCCGTTCCTAGAGCGCTCCATGAGGCTGTTAACGTGTCCCATTTTGCGATATTGTTCGCCGGCACACCAGCTACTGTAGTGAAGGAACCTGCAGCATAAATGTCTTTGGAGACGTCATTGGAGTAGTAAGCAAGGGCGTATACAATGCCATTGGTACTCGGGTTCATGCTGACCCAATTGGCATTGCTGATCGTCGGCGGAGCCTGCGCAAAAATCTGACTCGCGCCCAACAGCGTCAACAGGAAAATCAGGAATCCAGTTACTAGTTGAAGTCTTTTGGAACTCATGAGCCACCTCTTTTTTTCTTTGTTATTTTCAATATTTTTCATTTTCTGATTCCTTTTGTTGTCAATTAGCCTTGTTGAAACTTCTCCTCCTGAAATGCGTTCACTGCTCATGTCGCTGCTCCTTTCAATCTATCTGAAATAGTATTGTGTTTTACAATTTAAAGTATAAGCCGCGACGGAATTACTACTATGGGGTGCTCACCTACTTCTCTGTGGGGTGAACACCCTACAGCGAGGCTGATCCCGCTGAAAATCGGCATATGTCGCGCAAAAGCAACTCATGGAAAGACGACGGGAAGCAACGCACTTCAATGATTATCATTTCGCAGTTCGATTGTTCGGCATTCGATATTCGTCATTCCCCCTAGGGGGGGGTACCCCTGTCTACTATACGCATATTTGCATATAAGAAATATCTCTGCAGGCTTGAGTCCCAGAGGGACGAAATGGAAATAGGCAGGGGCTTCAGCCCCTGTTGAATGGATTATATGTATTTAGGCGTACCGTAGGCACGCCATGAAAACCATAGAACCGAGACATTAACATCGCGTACCTATGGCACGCGAACACAACCACGGCAATAAACAGGGGCTGAAGCCCCTGCCTATTCTCATCCTGTCCCAGCCGGGACAGTCAGCACACATCAACTTATTGTATTCCAAAATGCGTCTAGCAGATAGGTGTTTGCCCCATGGCAAGTGGGGCATACACCCCATAGCAAAAAAACGTCTTACATCCTATGCTACTGTATATGCGAATAGGAGGGGAGAGTATGCTCGGTAACAATACAAATGAAAACTCTGTTTCTACAGTAAAATACGTGTCAGTCTACATAAGTTTCTATTTCGGACTCTTTACCTTGATGGCTGGACTCTTTGTACTTGCCGGCTGGATGTTTGACATCCCCAGCCTAAAAAGCGTACTGCCGTGGTTCGTGACCATGAAAGCAAACACTGCCGTTGCTTTTGCCCTTGCCGGATTATCGCTTATGCTACTGGCACTTAAGAATCCCTCTTTGCTTGTACAACGTCTGTCACAGGTGTTCGCCGCTTTTGTGGCATTAATTGGATTCCTCACCATCTGCGAGTATTTATTCGGCGTGCAATTGGGGATTGATCAGTTGTTCTTCCGCGAGTCAGTCGATGCCGTAGGCACACTGTCACCAGGCCGTATGGCTCCTAATACCGCAATCACCTTCATCCTTCTGGGGTGCACCTTGATTCTAGTCAATTTCCGCAGAAGTATTCCGTCCGCGCAGAGATTGGCTCTGCTGATTGGAATCATGGGGGTAGTACCTTTGATTGGCTACCTCTACGGGGCGACTGTATTTATCGGCATTGGCTATTACACGCAGATGGCAGTCCACACGGCCGTTCTTTTCATAATCGTGGGCTCAGGGGTAATTATGCTTCATCCGGCGGATGGATTCATGCGGACAGTTACAAGTGATAAAATGGGCGGCTGGCTACTGCGTCATCTGCTGCCATTGCTGTTAGGCATTCCCTTCATAATCGGATGGTTTTGGGGTCAGGGTGAAAAATATGGTTACTTTGAAAACGCACTCGGGGTGTCCCTTATGATAGTTTTCATGATGCTTATTCTGACTGGTCTTGCCTGGGGATGGGCCAAGACATTGAATGGAATTGATGCGGATCGGAAACAATCCGAAGACAGTTTGCGGGAGAGTGAAGAGAGCTACCGCAGGTTGTTCGAGGCGGCAAAAGACGGGATACTCCTGCTCGATTTCGACACAGGGGTGATCACGGATGCCAACCAGTTCTTGAAGGATCGTCTGGGCTATCCCAATGAAGAATTATTGGATAAGCATCTGTGGGAGGTTGGACTTTTCAAGGATATCGTGTCGTCAAAGGATGCTTTCCTGCAGCTGCAGACCCAGAAATATATCCGTTACGAGGACCTTCCGCTTGAGACCAAGGACGGGAAGAAGCTGGATGTTGAATTCATAAGCAACGTCTATCAGGCGGGCGGCAAGAAGGTAATCCAATGCAATATCCGCGACATCACCGAGCGCAAGAAGGTGACTATTGCACTGAGGGAAAGCGAAAAACGGTTCATAGATCTCCTATATGCCTCCCGGGACGCCATTCTCCTGATAGACGGCGAGACGTTCGTGGACTGTAACGAAGCCACCGCTAAAATGCTCGGATATTCCAACCGGAATCAGTTTCTGATGACTCACCCCTCGAAACTTTCGCCACCCACACAGCCCGATGGAAGAAACTCCTTTGAAAAGGCAAATGAGATGATGAGAACCGCCCTTGAGTCAGGATTCCATCGCTTCGAATGGATGCACCGAAGGGCCAATGGGGAAGATTTTCCGGTTGAAGTCTCACTTACCCCCATCGCGATTAAAGGAAAGAACATACTCCATTGCGTCTGGCGCGACATTACCGAACACAAGAAACTGGAGATCCAGCTCCGCCAGTCGCAGAAGATGGAGGCGGTCGGACAGCTGGCCGGTGGAGTCGCCCATGATTTCAACAATATGCTTTCTGTGATCAACGGGTATTCGGAAATGCTGCTTAGGGAAATCACCCCCGCCGATCCAAAGTACGATCGTATCAAGGAAATCCATAAGGCAGGAGAACGCTCTGCGGAGCTTACCCGGCAGCTGCTTGCATTCGCACGCAAGCAGACTATAGCTCCGAAGATATTGGATGTGAATGACAGTGTCACAGGCATGCTCAAGATGCTCCAGCGCCTCATCGGTGAAAGCAGCGAACTGCTATGGAAACCCGCCGCCAACCCTTGGAAAGTAAAAATGGATCCATCCCAGCTTAACCAGATCCTGACCAACCTGCTTGTCAATGCCCGCGATGCGATCTCAGGCGCCGGGAAGATAGTAATTGAGACCTGCAAGATGGAGATGGATGAGGCTTTCTGCAGGATTCATCCAGATGCCGTCCCGGGAAAATATGTTGTGTTGGAAGTCAGCGACAATGGCTGCGGCATGAACAAAGAGACACTTGAACGCATCTTTGAACCTTTCTTCACGACCAAGAAAGTCGGAGAGGGGACCGGGCTTGGCCTCGCAACCGTCTTCGGAATTGTGAAGCAGAACAATGGGGTCATCAATGTCTACAGCGAAATCGGAAAAGGCACGATATTCAAGATATATCTGCCACGGCATGAATCTGAGAATGAGGAGAAAGATGAAATTATTGATATGCCTGTAATAATCAAGGGAACTGAAACTGTCCTTCTTGTCGAAGACGACAAGTCACTTCTTCTGTTTGCCAGAACACTGCTCGAACGATTTGGCTATACCGTGCTGGATGCCGGCACTCCTGTCAAGGCAATCAAGCTTGCCGCGGAATACACCGGGGGCATTCATCTTCTGATGACCGATGTGGTAATGCCGGAAATGAGCGGACGAGATCTCAGGGATAAAATCATGGCAGCACGTCCCGGAATCAAGTGCCTGTTCATGTCCGGATACACAGCATCCGTAATGTCAAAAAATGGCATCCTTGATGAAGGCATCAATTTCCTTCAGAAACCTTTTACTGCGATAGACCTTTCAACTAAACTCCGCGAGGCGCTGGCATAGCCAGGGGGAATGAATCCGCCGTCCTTGAGAAGCTACGCCGAGGCAGGCAGAGGTCGGTAATCTGCGGCCAGTGTCAGGAAGAAAAGCGGGTAACGAAGACACGCTAAAGCTGTGAACTCCAACTTTAGAAATCAGTTCACCGCTGGCAAGTGGCAATTCGAATTAGAAAAAGCCTCGGGTCTGTGTATTGATTTGAAATTCGTTGGAGTTCACAGCTTTAGCGTGCGTATTGTTGTTTTATATACGAGCGTAGCAACGTTCCATGAGGAGAAAATCCGCGACTGATCCGGGAAAAACTGAGGGATTACATCAGTACTTGCCTAAAGCTTCCAGATTTGTCTTGATCTGAGACTTCAACTTGCCGTCAGGATTGAGTTCAAGAGCTTTTGACCATTCAACCTTGGCCTTGTCCTTTTCCCCCAGCTTCAGATATGCACAGGCAAGATGATCCATTACAGCTGCATCTTTCGGGGAAATTTCAGAAGCCTTTTCAAATTGCTTTATGGCTTCAGTGTAATGCCCTTGTTTGTATAGTACCCATCCCAGGGTATCCAAACATGCGCTTTCCCCAGGTTTTTCCTGAACGGCCTCCTCTGCAAGTTTCTTCGCCTTATCAAGATTGATCCCTTGCTCTGCCCAGAGGTAGGCCAGTTCATTCTTTACATCCTTGTATCCGTTATCTATAGCTTTCAGATACCATTTCCCGGCTTCCTTGTAATTGATTGGAACACCCTCAAATCCGCTTTGATAGATGTATCCAAGATTGCCTGATGCCTTGGCATTCCCCTGTTCTGCGGCCTTGCGGAACCATTCAACCGATTTGACATAGTCCCGGGTGACTCCCTTACCCTCGTAGAACATTGTCCCAATCGCATATTGTGCCAGAGGATGTTCTTGCCCAGCCGCTTTTCCAAACCATTCAACAGCCTTGGAATAGTCCTGCGAAAACCCCATGCCTCCGGAATAATACATGAACCCAAGCGTATATTGTGCTTCGGAATTTCCTTTCCGGGCATCTTCCTGCAATAATTCACTGTCGCTTCGCTTGTCTTCAGGGATGCAATTCGACTTATCCCCTTTTATCTCCTTGATCTCCAGTTTACTGGACAATGCGCCGGCAACCAGACAGGCGGCAATCTCCTTAGATTCTTCTTTGGTGAAAATTCCTGTGATCATTGCCTGTCCGCCATTTATGGCCGTACGAATTATCGGAGCCGAATAAAGTTTTCCATCAATGACGATGGCAAGTTGGCGGTTCACATTCTTCCCTGTGATTCCAGCAAACTTGGAAGCCCCTTCGGAATTGAAGGAGACATGGATGTATCTCTGGCCGAACTGGTCAATGGAGGAACTGGCATTAATTATGTTCCCCCCGTCCATTTCAGGGATGACTTTGACAAAATAGGATATCCTGCCGTTCTTCTTATCAAGGGGGGACATCTTTTCATACCCGTCCGGGACTTTGAATTTATCCGGATCTTTTAACATGGAGTCAACAAGCTTGGTACTGTCTTCATGGACCAGACGGAATTGGATGACTCCCTGTCTTTTAATGATGTCAGCAAATGTCTCGGAATCCTTTTCCGGTATTTTAGATACCTTTACCGACAAATGATCATCTTCAGTCCTGGAAACTTCATGCTTGATATTCGGATATATCGTATCGAGCCGTTTATTCATGGCTTCAGCCAGCTTGTTCCAGTCAATATCCTTCTCAGAAACTTCCGGAGAGGAAGGCAGGACATTGAAGATGATTTCATTCCCGTGCTCATTAAACACAGAAACACATCCGGTAAATATGCATAGGAAGGCAAAGATAAACAGATAAAAGCTTAGTTTGATCTTCATGTCTCCTCCCAAAAGGCTTCCCTTAAAATACATTTCGGCAATTTCTTAAGTTGGAGTACAAGCTTTAGCTTGCGTATTTTGTTTGTAGTAGGCGAATTTATTCGCCGTTATTCCAAGTAGGTACGTGCTTCCCGTGTCCGCCATAGCTTCTTTGCGACGGCGGAAGCATGTACCATCTTGACCATAAGAATGGGACAGGCTAAAGCCCGTCCCTACTTTAAGAACGCGCAATTAATTGCGCTACTACCAACAAATTCAAGACAAACTAAAGTTTGTACTCCAACGGACACACATCCGTCGCCTCCACCCCCAGATCTATTCTCCATTCCGCGGATTGAATGCGGATTTATCCTCTAGTTGTTTCCACAGGCGCTTTTCCTCTTCGCTGGCTTGTGGCGGAACTTGAATTGATATCCCGACATAGAGGTCTCCCCTCTTTGCATTTCCAGCCGGCAAACCCTTGCTGCGGGCGCGAAGCTGGTTCCCCTGCTGGGTGCCTGCGGGAACTTTCAATGAAACCGTGCCTTCCAAAGTCTGCACTGGAACCGTCGCGCCCAGTACCGCCTCCCAAGGAGCCAGTTCCAGACTGCCGATCAGATCGGCTCCGCGCGTCTCAAAATCAGGATGCTGGGCATAACGCACACGCAGATACATGTCCCCGGCGCTGCCTCCGGCAAATCCGGCATCGCCCTTGCCCCTCAGCCGGATGGACTGGCCTGCACGTACTCCCGCAGGAATGCGGACCTGATAGGTTTGAGACTCTTCCTGGCCCGTATGGGCATTGGTGCGCCGGACCGTGATTGCACGCATGGCGCCCTTGAGCACCTCTTCAAGCGTAATGAGGATATCCCCTCGGATATCCTGCCCCCTCTGAGCCTCTGCATACTGTTCCTGTGTCTCATAGTCTTGGCCTCTGGCCTGCCGGGATCCGAATGGAGAGAAACCGCCGGAACGGCCGGCCCGTCCACCAAAGAACTGTTCAAAGAAATCGCTGAAGCCAGTTCCCTCAAATTCAAAATTAAACTCTTCTCCACCCGTCCCTCGCCCGTAAGTCTGGCGGAAAGCGCCTTCCCTGCCCGGAGGAGGCTGTCGGAATCCAGCGCCCTGCTGCTTCCAATCTGCACCAAGCTGGTCGTATTTCCTGCGGTTCTCAGGATCACCTAGAACCTCATAGGCCTCATTGATATCCTTGAATTTGGTCTCCGCCGTCTTCTTGTCCTGGGCGACATCGGGATGATATTTCCGTGCAAGCGTGCGAAACGACTTCTTGACATCTTCAGCCGAAGCGTTCCTTGGCACACCGAGGATCTGGTAATAGTCTTTGAATTCAAGCGGCATATTGGACTCCTGCTGTGTAAGTTAGCTCAGAAACTTTCCTCCACAAGCGGAAGAATTCATTTGCCGTTCACAACATGCTGCTTCAGAAAGTGATTTCGGACTTTTGCCGCGATCTGGGGATCCGTCATCTTGTCTACAGTTTCAACAACTACACAGCATCCACTGTGATTGTTTTTTTCAAGACGATCTTTCAGTTCATCCTTTGCTGAGCCAGGACCAAATATCAGAATGGAATCGGCATTGCGAATGCTCGCAATGACCTCATCATAATAAATATTGAGATGTCCCTTGAGAGCTCTCGTGCGGCTATCATCCGCAGGTACCTGGCTTGGTTCATATGAACCCTTGAGAGGTGAATCACCGGAGCGTCGGAGCTGTTTTTCCACCTCCGATGTTACCACTGCCATCTTTTCCTCCTTGCCGGTGACAGTCACCACGACAGCCTTCCTATGGTCGATCCACAGCCCTGCTTTTGTCTTCATTTACGCTTCCTCCTCATTTGGTTTAATGATCCTAGTTATCCATTGTCCTTATACAGGTCGAATTCAGGGTATAGGATTCTTAATGTCTCGCATGTTATATCCTGATAATGAATCCTGAAGGGATTGAGTAATACAGCCTGTGGTTTCAACCACAGGACATATATGGAAAAATGATTCGTCCTGTAGGGACGGAGTATACTCTGCCCCTTCAGGGCAAAACATTTTTGGGGATCCAGTTAGTATTTTAACCTCGGCCTCCTTCCTCCTCAGTTCATTTCCCTCCAAGAATCAGTTTGGGTATCTTTAAAGGTTCACTGCAGATCTGTGCCAGGGATTTCCTCCAGCAGACCCCGAGTACAATCGACAGGGAGGCGAGAAAAAACACCCCGAATGCAAAGACCTTGCATACAAGTTTTGCCTGCTTCAACTGTTCCTTCCCCAGAAGCAGTTCCAGCCTGCCTGCATCAAGCCGCTTTTCTCCGGCGTCAATATCGTCCTGTCCTTTGGCAATCTGCCTGTCTCCTTCGTCAATCTTTTCTTTAGCCTCCCTGAAGCCCTTTCCTGATTGCAGCAAGTCGTCAAACAGAACCAAGAACAGATTTTCTCCAGATCTTTCATACTCCTTCTTCCCATCAGACAACTCTATCTTGCCGATCTTCAACCTGAATATACCCTCATCGATCTCGGGCTGTCCTTTGTCAATCTCTTTTTGGCCTTCGGATATCCGCCCTTCTCCGAAAGCAATCTTTTCGGCGATAAACAGGTAGCAGAGCATCGTCGCAAGAGCCGATAGAATTATGCTCAGCAGAATAATCACCTTGCCCATGATGTTACCCTCCGTGTCTTGACCTAACACACTTTGTCAAAATAAATGCCCATTACCAAAAACAAAGATAAAACATGCACCCGCATAAAATGAGAAGGGACCAAAATATAAAATCAATAATATGGGGGGCTTTAATTGAATACAGGATATCATCTGTTTTTGCTATGGTTTTAATCCATACGGGACGATACTGGTCTATGACTTCAACTCGGCCGTCAATCGCTTTCGCGGCCCTTCTGCCACTTTCAACTGCACCTTCAATGCTCCATACTTGAGCCTGGGTCTTTGTATGTGCTCCATCAAATTCTAATTTTGTCAAAGATTTCTTCCAAAAGAATCTTACGCCTTTTTCTTCGAGATATCTTACCCAGGGATTAAACCAGTATTCACTGCTGGGGCCTTTAAACAGCAACCAGCCAATCCCGGCGCCCTGCGCCCACGCTGGACCATCCTCATCAGCTTCATGCCGGTGAACAGGCTTCGTAATCAGCTGTTTTCTGAAGAACTCACCGGCTGTGTGCAATGAAACTTTTGACCAGTCCGAGCCGATCCACGGACCAAAACAAGAACGCCAAGTCCTATTGGCCTTGTCTTTCAACAGAGGTTTCCATGCCTGCGCCGCATTGAGCCTGTCATATTCTATTTTGCTTCTATTATTGGAAGTCCAAGTCTTAAGCATCAAATAGGCCCATTTAATGAATTCCCAATTGTCCATGCTGAACATTCTTGGAATACTTTTTAGTCCCTTGTCATAAAATTGAGCTTTGCCTGAATCCGGAAAAATTCCAAAATCAAGAGGGCGGGACAGTGCTAAATCATAGATGTTCCCTTTTTCATTGAAAGGAATTTCATGCATTAAATCAAAAGTATTGTGATACCAGGGCCCCATGCCGTGCCAGGAATACTCCGCGGGCATATTACTTTGACCGATCCGGGAACTCCTGAAGAATCCACCCGCCTGATCGAGAGCTTCATACACCGAAACAGCATATCCCAACCGGACTAATTCATGTGCGGCGCTCAATCCGGATATGCCAGCCCCGAATATGACGACAGATTTCATTTAGAATGCTTCCTTGACAATTGTTTTCTTATCAACATGCAAATTGGCCAGGAATTTTTCTATCGCATCCATCATCGGAGGTGGACCGCATACATAAATATTCTTATGGACCTCGGTCATATTTGCCTTGAGACATCCTTCAGTGATAAACCCGTGGGAATATCCTCTCACCTTTTCATCCGATAGAATATTTATGAAGTTCCTGCCTAATAATTTATTAATTTCACTTTTTAATATGATGTCATCTTTTGTCCTGTTGGCGAAAATCAACTTGTTGCCGCCAATTTTATTCTTCGACCGGAGATACCTTAAAATGGCAATAAAAGGGGTTACTCCTGCGCCTCCAGCAATAAAAAGACCCTCTTTCCTGTAGGCAATTGCTCCAAAGACACCATGTAAAATCAATTCATCATTCTTTTTCAGCTTCAGGAGTTCATTGGTAACACCTTTATGAGAGGGATATGTCTTGATGATGAACTGGAGATAATCCTCATGCGGCAGACTTGTAAAGGTAAATGGTCTTTTTTCGTTCTGCCAGCCTTCTTTGTCTATGGATATTTCCGTGGCCTGCCCGGGCACGAAGCGGAACTGCTTAGGTTTTTCAACATCTATCTGCAGCACGTCGTGGGTAATGTGCCTGATTGATTTAATTATAACATGTTGTTTTTTCATGGTAAATATTCTCCTTGTCCTTTAAACCATCATTATGTCTTAAGAAATGCCAGCAGGTCGGCGTTGAGCTGGTCCTTATGTGTGTAAGCAATGCCGTGTGGTGCGCCCGCATAGATCTTCAGGATTGAATTCCTGGCCAGTTTGGATGAGCGTAGGGCAGCGGCACCGATCGGCACGATCTGGTCGTCATCGCCATGGATGATCAGCGTAGACACGTCGAACTTCTTGAGGTCTTCGGTGAAATCCGTCTCTGAGAACGCCTTGATGCAGTCAAAAGTGTTCTTGTGCCCGGCCTGCATACCCTGCAGCCAGAACGAATCGATCATGCCCTGCGAGACTTTCGAGCCGGCCCTGTTGGCACCGAAGAACGGTCCACCGGCAAGATCCCTGTAGAGTTGTGAACGGTCGTTGATCGAACCGACGCGGATCTTGTCGAATACCTCTATAGGCAAGCCCCCGGGATTGGCCGACGTTTTCAGCATCAAGGGGGGAACGGCGGAGATCAGTGCGGCCTTGGCCACCCGGTTCGTCCCATGTCTCCCAATATAGCGTGCAACTTCGCCGCCGCCCGCAGAAAAACCGATTAGTATGCCAGTCTTCAGGTCAAGTGTTTCAATGAGTTCCGAGAGGTCATCGGCATAGGTGTCCATATCATTTCCAAACCAGGGCTGGCTAGACCGGCCATGGCCACGACGGTCATGGGCAATACAGCGATAGCCTTTGGAGGCCAGGAACAACATCTGAGACTCCCAGCTATCGGAACTAAGCGGCCAGCCGTGGCTGAACACCACAGGCTGTCCCGCACCCCAGTCCTTATAATAGATTTGTGTACCATCTTTCGTAGTGATAGTGCTCATATTACCTTTCAAATTTTACATGTCCGTATACGTAACCAAGACACGCACAAACAACATATCCCGAGCACTTTCATGCTCGGGAATATGACGGATCCTTTCTCAGAACCGCCAGTTGACGAAAATCATCACCGGCGCCACCTCGCTTGGCATATTACCGAACCAGCTTTTGTTCTGGTTGATGATATTGATGAGCCCGATCTGAACACCGGAATCAGCATTCTCAGCATAGTTGATGAGTCCGAGTTCCAGCCCTGTCAGATTGCCTGCGTAGTTGAACACGGCGGTATAAAAACCCGTCATGTTGCCCCCGACATAGTTCACGCCACTGGCAAGAAATCCAAAAATAAAACCACCTTGAAAGCCGGCGGAATTATGTTTCGTGTAGTTGACCAGCCCCCATTGAAGGCCCTTGTAGTTCTCACCGTAGTTCAAACAGCCCAGACTCACACCAGCACTGTCTCCGGCGGAGCCGTTGACAATTCCCAGGGCCAGCCCCGACTGCTGGTTTTCACCCCAGATGCTGAGGGTCAGCCCCTCGATCGTATCGGTCCGGGGGTAGATGGCGATATCCGGTGTAAGACTGAGGTTGAATGCTCTTGTTCCTGCCATTGCACCGGTCGAAACCAGCACCGTGGCAAGACATGCGATTAGGATTTTCATTGTTTTTTTCATTGCTTGTTTCTCCTTTTATCCTAATTAAGTTTATTCCATTCACATACCAGTAGCTGACAATCCGCAAACTACTTGGTTCTAACTTCTCCAACCGTCATATGGTTCTTCACGCTTGTCACTCCCTGGATGCCTGTGACGAGTTTTGTAACCAGTACCTTTTCGGCCGCGTTCCTGGCTATGCCGGTCAACGTGACCTCTCCATCCCGCGTCTCGACCTTCGTGCGGATTGAGCTGGTCGAGTGATGAGTCATCAGGGCAGTCTTGACCTGGGCGGTGACGGACGCATCATCAATTTTCTGACCCTCCGTCCGCTCCGCCGGTTCCGGAACCGACACCACAGTCATCTCATTCTTCACCCCTTTCACTCCTTCAATATCCAGGGCGTATTCGGCGGTCAGTTCCTTCTGTGCCATGCTTGAAGCACCACCTTTCAGCGTCACGATTCCATCTTTCACCTCGACGGTAGTCTTGCTAAAGTTGACGTTGCGATAGAACAGCAAGGAGAGCATCACCTTTCTGCCGATCCACGTATCCGCATTATCAGCGGCGACTTCGGCTTTTGTCGCTAATTGATTATCGACACGGGTGACCCCGGGCAGATTTGTCATGGTCTCCAGAGCCAATGCCTTGTAGGATTCGTCGGGCACAGTCCCTTTCAGCGTAACGACACCGTCTTTGTCCTCAGCGCTTAACGAAAAGTTTTTGAGATACGTCTTGTAGACATAAGTCTGCTTGAAAGACGTTTCTATATCGATATTCATGGTGTTTTCCCTTTTAACTTGTCTGGTTTGCCACCAGATGGTGCGGTGACGCACCACCAAGGCAGCAATCCGCCAAACTACTTTGTTTTGGCCTCTTCTATCGTCATCTTGTTCCTCACGCTTGTCACTCCCTGGATGTCTGTGACGAGCTTGGTAACAAGCGATTTTTCTGCTTCATTCCTGGCTATGCCGGTCAACGTAACGTCGCCATCCCTCACTTCGATCTTTGTCCTGACAGCACTTGTCGAACGATGGGTTGATAACGCTGTCTTGACCTGGGCGGCGACGGAAGCGTCATCAATTTTCTGTCCCTCTGTCCGCTCCGCCGGTTCCGCTATCACTGCCAACGTCATCTCATTCTTCACATCTTTGACGCCATCGATGTCTTTGGCGTATTCAGCGGTCAGTTCCTTCTGGGCCAGGTTTGACGCCTCGCCTTTCAGCGTAACGACCCCATCTTTCACCTCGACGACAGTCTTGCTTAAGTTGACACTGCGATGGACCAGCAAGGCGAGATTAATCTTTCTGCGAATCAGAGTATCACCGCTTTCAGGGGAAACCCCGTCCTTGATCGCCAGCTTATTGTCCACGCGGCTGACACCGGGCAGGCATTCAACGGTCTCCTGAGCCAATACCTTGTAGGTTTCATCGGACACAGTCCCGGTCAACGTAACAACACCGTCTTTTGCCTCACACTTGACCGCATCGTTCTTGAGAACATTCTTATATACGTAGGTTTTCTTGAACAACGACTCGATCATCCCGTCATCAGCCTCTGACGCGAACAGAGGTACGCTGGTTACGAACATTGCTGCCATAACCGCTGCAGATACCAGATGACATATTGTCCTCTGTTTCATTTCACTACCTCGTTTTCATCATTTTGTATTTTAAATCCACCCTTCAAACTGCCTTCTCTTTCTCTCTAGAAATACTATAGGACATGACTGCTCGTCTGCTATGGGGTGGACACCTACTTCGTTATGGGGTAAAACCCTATTTCGGGAAAGAGGGAGGGATTAACTAGACGTTTATACCCATTTTGGAATACAATAAGTTGATGTGTGCTGACTGTCCCGGCTGGGACAGGATGAGAATAGGCAGGGGCTTCAGCCCCTGTTGAATGGTGTATTTAGGCGTACCGCAGGCACGCCATGAAAACTATAGAACCGAGACATTAACATCGCGTACCTATGGCACGCGAACACAACCACGGCAATAAACAGGGGCTGAAGCCCCTGCCTATTTCCATTTCGTCCCTTTGGGACTCAAGCCTGCAGAGATATTTCTTATATGCAAATATGCGTGTAGATAGGGCGAAAGTCCTGGGAAATCAATTTTGAACCTTATTTCCCATTCAATTTGAGATACCCCTTCACTACTTTTGTGCGCGCGCAATCATCAGGATTGCTGAGGCGCTTTCCATTGACATCGTATGAATCATCATGCTCGAGGCTCCAGATGGGGCTTTTTCGAAATGGGCGCTCCAGTCCCACCCGTTCTCCTCGAAGATATCAATACAGTCCTTGAGATACTGGTCGGCCTGGGGCGCCCATTTCGCCACACCGAACTCACCGACGTAAACAGCAACTTTGTATTTCTTCTGGAAATCGATTGCCGGCTTGAGCTCTACCCTGATGCGCTCCTTGTCCCATAGTCCTCCGCCATGATCACCATAGACACCGGGCCATTTCTGGTTGGTCTCAAGATAGGCCTTTGCAAGATCGGTGTTCCGAATATCCGAAATTCCCTGATGCGTGTAGGCCTGCGGCTGATACAGATGTATGGAGTAGATGATGCCCTCCCCTTTGAGCGGCTGGAAGGACTTGTACCCCCAGCACAGGCTTCCAGGGCCAGCTTCCACGATAATCGGATGTGTCGGATCCACCTCCCTTATGGCATTGATGATTTTCTGGGACCATTCAGGCCATATCTTGGGATAGGATGGGAACGCGCCCCAGTCAAGCGGCTCGTTGAGTATGTCATAGTAGATCTCCTGCTTGCGGTCTTTGCAGAACGAGGCCATTTCCTTCCAGAATTCCATCATCACATTCAGGTTTGTCTCATCGGTCCAGAAGTTGTATTTCTCCCCTGCCTTGGGTTTTGCCTTGTTCCTGTTTGGCACATCATGCAGATCCAGGACGACAGAAATGTCCAGCTGGGCAGCCTTGTCCAGCCATTCTGCAAGTTTCGGATGCTTGCCGCTTTTCGCTTCATCCATGAAATTGAACGTATTATCATTTCCCCAGGTGACCATCATGAGCCTTACAATGTTGACGTTCCAATCCTTCTTAAGGTCTTCAAGATTCTTCAAGCTCAAACCGCTGACCGTAAAGCCGCGGTGCCTTTTGGTGGCTTGCGCAGTGTTTTCTGAAGGCGCAGGCTGTTTTACATCTGTTCTTGGTACGGTCTGAGCTACGTTTTCTAAAGGCATATTTGTTTTTAATTCTGATTTCTTTTCGCTTTCCACCGTATCGCCAGAAGACACAGCTTGTCCTGCATCAGGCCGCTGGGTACAAGCATATCCGAAAAGCAGAAGAACACTGGCTGAAAGAACGACAAGAGCTGAATTTATCGACAGGAATTTATTCTTCATATATAAAACCCTCTAAAAGATTATTGTTTAACAGTTGACTTCACTTGCCATTTTCGACAACTTCAATCCTCAGCTTCTCGATGCGAATAGCTCCGCCGAATTGGACGCCTAAGATAAGGCGGTAGTCGGCGTCTTTGAGCAAGGCGGTGAACTCCTTATGTCCTTTAGCTCCGGCGGCATCGCTCCAGAACTCCAGTCCTTTATCCTTTTTCGCATCGCCTCCTGTCCGGAGCAGATGGTAGAACTTCGTCTTCCCGTCTTTGACATTCTTTATGACGTAGTCGTATGAGATCTTGTAGCTTTTGCCAGCTTCCAGCACGAGATTTGCAGGAACACTGACGATGAACTCATGCCACTCGACATTGTCTTTCGTGGTGTCGACCTCGACGCCTCCTGCGACCGCTACCGCATCATTCTGCAGCAAAAAGCGTTCATCTCCATTGGTAAGCGGACCATCCAAGAGTGCGGCGGCCTCAGTACTCAACGCTATTCCTGCGGCAACAGCGACTGAGATTGAGAGCAAAAGCAGTTTCTTGTGCATAAACATCCTCTTCTGTTATTATAATAATCATCCCTAAAACTATTTTTTTAAAAGCTCTTTCATGGCCAGGTCAATGATGCCTGTACTCAAATTCAGGAGCGGAAGGCAGAACCTGCGTCCCCCAATGATAGACGGTCTTTGATTCCTCGTAACCCACCCAGTTGGCGTGTCCGTCGGCAAATACCACATTGAATCCTTTGGGGAAGCAATAGAAATACGTCTTGAATGAAGGATTGTCGGGATATGGCTGGTAGAATTTCCCTTTCCCGAATTTTGTATGATTCGCCCTCCAGCTGTCTGAAAAGGAATAGATGAGATCCTGCATCATGACGTCGTTGGGGGTCCAGCGCTTGATCGAGGGCGGCAGATAGAACCTGCCAGATACAAGTGGACCTCCAGCCCAATATTCATATTGGGAGGTACACCAGTCTTTTGTGTTATTCGGATCGTCGATCCTCGTTGATTCCTCTACGGCCGGACACATCCAGATATTCAAGTTGATATAGGTGTTGAAGGATATCCTGAGATCAAATGGGAAGGGATATACAGCGACGCGATTCATGTATATCGCCGGATACGCCCCGTCCTCCTGCATACCCCCCATCGGCACGTTGCTGTCAAAATCCGAAGCGTATGACAGGATTCCAATTCCGCATTGCCTGAGATTTGACATGCAGGCTCCCTGCTTGGCTGCAATTTTGGCATTTGCCAGCGCCGGCAGGATCAGTGCCGCGAGTATTGCGATGATCGCAATAACCACCAACAGTTCGATAAGCGTAAAAGACATGCTACATGTCGGACGGCGTATGTTTTTCATGCGAGCATCTCCTTTTTCAAGCTGTTTTGCGACGTGAAGTGCGACAGGATGCCGGAGGCAAATGACAGATATTCCTCCGCTGCGGAGGCATCAAGGCGCATCTTGTTGCTGTCCAGGCGACGCTTGAAAATCTCGTTCAACTTGTTGGTGAGTGCTTCATCCTCCATGCAATGCGGCTCAAGGCTTGTAAATAGGGCATCGTAAAACGGCTCCATCCCAGGATTCGTCTGGAGAAATCTCCGGGAGAGCTGAGGATCGGCAGGAAGACACCCGAAACGCCAGGCCAATTGTTCGCATATGGCCGGACTGAAAAGCGCATCCAGTAAACGTATAACTTCCATGCCTGCCTTTTTTTTATCATCAGGCAGCATCAGGGAGAGCAACTCGGTACCGCACGCTGAGAACCTGGGACGTCTGGCTGATGGAACCGGAAACGGGAGGAAACGACAACGCATTTCCGGACGGAACTTACTGATGTCGCGCGGATACCAGGAGCCTGCCTGCAGGCTGAAGAGATATTTGCAGGAAACAAATGGGTCCGGAGCCTGATTTGCAACAGTCTCCATCATCCCGCCGTCAAGCAGTCCTTCAACAAAGGCAAAGAATTCATTGAGCCCGCGCCGAAACTCTTCGTCCTGGACAGCCCATGGTTCGCCATCCATCGCCATGAAATAAAAGGCTTCGACGCTACTTATGAAATCCCGATGATAACCATAAAATGCTGAAAGATCATGGTATCCCTTTGAATCGCGCCATTCGGTGAAAATGCGTCCCCAGTGAAATAGTTCCGACCAAAGCCGTGGAGGATGTGCTACATCAAGCCCGGCCTTTTCTGCAAGATCCACATTTATTGCAAAACAGGTGCTAGTGTATAGATATGGGCATCCAAAATATTTCATCTCTCCATGCAGGCCATTGAAGAGCCACTTGAGGTTATCCGGCATCCGGTCAACACGCTCATCCATGTGTGCAATGGACTCCAGAGGGGCAAGCAGTCCTTCTTTCGCCATTTCCGCGGTCTGGTTCCTGGAGTTGAGTATCACAAACGGTTTTCTATAGTATTCTATCAGACGACGCGCCTGCTCAGGTTCAAGCGATGGCTTGTCCAAAACTAAAATCTTGATTTTCAAACCAGGCAGTTCCAGAGAGAGACTTCTACGCAATTCCGAAAGACCTATGTTGATTCCAAAGTGGCTGGGCACGACGAAAACAATGTCCGGGTTGCCCTCAGAACTATCAGCGGTAACTTTGCCACAGACATAATTCCCGCTGCCATGACGCTTGACTATATATCCCTGTTCGACAAGCATTGCCAGTGCGCGACGAACGCTTGTATCACTCGCATTGTATTGTTTTATCAGCTGCCTTTCAGGGGGTAGTTTTGCGCCGGGCCGAAAATGCATTACATTTATCTTTGATAAGATGTCTTCGTATATCTGCTGATAGACTTGCTTAGCCATAACAATCACCTTTATTTGTGAATCATTATAACATAAGCAAACACTTATGTCAATAGTGCTTGCTAATAAACAATCAATTATTTTGTCAAACAGGCGCAACAACTTAATAATACAGTGTTTATATTGTTTTTATCTTTACGCATGGAATGCGTTGAATAACATAGCCTATGGTTTCAACCATAGGGATCGAATCCAAAAATATTCGCCCTGTAGGGGCGAAATATATTCCGTCCCTACAGGACGTATAATTTTCCCATATATATCCTGTGGTTGAAACCACAGGCTGTATTATTCAATCCCTTCAGGATTCATCAGGACAGATATCTGGATATAACATGGTAAACATTGCAGAAACACTATCTCTGGTATATGGGCAGCTGGTGGTATGTGACGCTTAGCGCCAGGACAGCCATCGCCGTTGCATAGCATGGCCCCGGCTGTGTCTCATGCTGTCCGATCGGCGGCCAGGAACCGTCCTCCTTCTGAAGCTTCAGGAGAGTCCCGTAGATCTTCGGAGCAAACTTCTCCCACTGGTCATCTCCGAGCTGGAACATGCCTTGTGCAAAATAATAATGCGCATAGTAGAAGAACGGTATCTCATGTGTCTTGTTCACGTCATATTTTGAGGAAATGTATTCTCCTGCCTTGATCGTTGCATCTTCGCGATGACGGCTGCAAAGTTCGAGGCAGAGAAGCGCCACTCCGGTCTGCGCTATGGTCGCCCCTCCTCCGGGCTGATATGCAAATCCGCCGTCCTGCGCCCGGCACTTCATGATGAAACGGACCGCATCCTCAATCGCCTCCTTTGGAACCGGCGCACCGTTGTTTCGGGCAGACCGCAGCGCCATCAACGCCCAGCCTGAATGCGACAGATCACTGTCGTTGCTGTTCCGTTCATAACGCCATCCGCCGCGGTGCGCGTCCTGTTTCTGCACCCGCTGCGCGTCCAGGATGATCCTAAGGGCCTTGCCAAGGGCCGCATCAACCTTTTTCTGGCGCTCGGGATTCAGCATTCCGGAAACTTCCGAAAGCATCAGCGTTGAAATGTTGTGGCTGTACATCTGTCCGCCGCCATGCCCGATCAAACTGCCGTCTGGCGACTGCGACGCCAGTACAAAGTCTATCCCCCTGTCTATCGTTTCGCCGTATGGAGCAAGGCCCGGACTGTATCCACGGGCAAGATAAGCCATTACACAAAGAGAAGTGATCGCCGTATTCTTCGCCATTCCTCCGGGGAACGAACCGTCTGGCAGCTGGGATTTTGCGAGATACGCAAGCGCCCTGTCAACAGAGTCGTCAAAGGACTTCTGGTACTGCGGATCCTGCTTGAACACCTTTTCCGCCGCGGAACTGCTGTTTCCTGAAGCAAAGAGTACGGCAAAGGCTAATAGGATTGAGGAGGCAATTTCAAAATTTCCTCTCTTGAGCTGATTTCTAAAGTTGGAAATTGGAAATTGAGTGTTGGATATTGGGTGTTCGCAGATTTTATTCATAATCATCTTCCCTCCATGCCGCGTTTAGAGAGCTCCTCGAAATATCTTCTGATTATCTCCCTGTATTCCTCGGGCCCTTCGCTCGCCGACGACTGCAGTATCTCGCTCCGGAGGTTTCCCGGAAGCCTGAGCCAGTCATCATACTTTATCCCCATGCGCCTGGCGATCTCATCGAATCCCGGAGGCGCCTTTTTCGCGTTGTCGTTCCTGCCGCCTGAGGAGACCGATGACATCTTGCCCGGTGTCGTATTGATCCCAGCCTTCGCCGCCATGGCCATCGCCTCCTGCGCGGCAGAGTTCAATGATTCCGCAGACTGTATCGCGTCGATCGCGTCCTGCCCGACGGCCGCCTTCCTCGCAAGTGCTGACGCGGCCGGAAGATCAGGTTCGCCTTCCTTTGACTGCGCCTGCTGTGCTGGAAGATTTTTCGCGGCATCGTCAATCGCCTTCTGCGCCTCCGCCATCTTAGCGGCCGCCTGATCTAGTGATTTCGCGGAAGAATCCTGGGCCTGCTTCAATTCGTTCGGAAGATTACCGGAAGGATTTTTCTTCGGATCCAGTTTCATCTGCCGTGACTCCTCCGCCATTTTCCCAAGTGATTTTCCGGCGTTGTCGGCGTTCTGCAGCGCGCCCTGCAGATTGTTTTCACCTTCGGCGGCAAGCTGCTGGCTTTTCTGCGGGAGATTCAGCTCCCTTGCATTCATCTGGAACGCCTGGGCATCCTTCTTGAGCTCTTCAGCCCTCTTCTCAATGTTCTCCTGCTGCGCGACGAGATTTTCGAGCGGTGTCCCGTTGGCAAGCGCACCTATCTCCTTCTGGAGCATCTCCTGGGCCTGGGCAACATCACCCGCTTTTTTCGCAAGCTGGGAGACAGGCGAATGCGCCGGAGAGTTTTTACCTGAATCATCCTTGCCCCCGTCGATCTGCGACGCAGCTGCTGCTTCAAGCCTGTCTGTCAATGTATTCAATTCCTTTGCCGCTTCGGCAGCATTCTTCACGGCTGAACCCAGATCCGAATTATGCAGCGAATCCTTCGCCTTGCCGGTGGAATCCTTCGCTTCGCCTGCGATCTTGCTTTCAGACGGAAGCTCCTTGGCAACCTGCGCCGCAATGGACTTCGCCTCCTCTGCCACAGCAGCCTGGCGCTTCTCAAGTTCCGCTGTCTGCGCACGCATCTGCGCTTCCATGCTCTCGCCCTTCTCCTTCAGCAGTCCGGCCGTCTTTTCCTTCAGCATATTTGATTTTGCGAGTTCCGCAGCCGTGTTCTGCTGTTCCGCGAGTTCACCCAGTTTCTTGTCAAGCTTCTGCATTTCGGAAATCTTCTGTGCGCTTTCGGCAAGACGTTTCTGGTCTTCGTTGAGCTTGCGCGTCTCCTCTGCGATCCTGCCTGCCTCCTGCAGCTCCGCAGAATTCTTCAGCGCCGAAAGTGGAGCCTGCTCCCTTGCGAGTTTCGCAAGCGTGTCGGCCAGATTGTCCTGCCGTTTCTTCCATTCTTCGAGCTTCTTCTTTAGTTCAGGATCCATGTTCGCGGCATTTTCCGCGGCGGCCTGGAGCTTGTCGATATCCAGTTTCTGCTTTGCAAGATCCTCCTGCCTGTTCGCAAGATTTTCAATTTCAACGGCATGCTCCATCGCCTTCGAGGCGGTCTCGGATTTCTTCAGCATGTCATCGATCGCGGCGATTGCCTTGTCAATATTCTTCGTTATGTCCTCAAGAAGCTTATTGCGCTCCTCCGGACTCTCGGCAAGAGTCAGCTGGTCGGTAAGCCCTTTCGCCTTTGAAAGCTCCGCATCATGCAGCTCGTTGATCTTCTTCGAGACATCGTCGAAGAATCCGTCGGAAAGCTTTTCAGACAGATTCCTGAGCGTGGCATCTCCATTCGCCAGGTTCTCCCTGAGAACTCCTGTCCGTTCAGACAATTGTTCCGGCTTCTTCTCGTTCTTCGATGCGACCTCCTTCACAAATGGAACCTTCTGCTTCGACTCCTCGAGCTCCCTCTTCGCCTGCTGGAGCTGGTTCTTCAACGCCTCCTCCTGCGACTGCAGGGCCTGCTCCTTGAACGATTTCGCGTTGTCGTCGATCACAAGCACGTACTGTTCGGAAAAACCTTTCTGGGCCCCCTTGAGATTCTCCGGAAGATTGTCCGAAACCACGAGCTGGAACATCAGGCGCCTGACGCCGCGCAGATCCGAATCCGTCAGGTTTATCACCGGATTTCCTTCAAATTTCCTGAGCGGCTCCTTCTCCGAGGGATTCTTCGGAAGCGCTACGTTTCTCGGCATGAGCTTCACGGAATCCTTCTCATATAATATTTCAACAGACTTCAGCCCTACGTCATCAGTCGCGAAAAAATAAAACGGGAAATGATCGTCCGGCCTGAGACGGATTTCCTTCTGCGGGAGATTCGTTATCACAATAACCGGGGGAATGTCCGCCAGCGCCTGCACTGCACGTTCAAACTTCGTATTCTTAAGGCCGTGATCATCTGTAAGCTGTATGGAATAGATCCCCGCCAGACCGGAAGTCAGCGGCAGGCGGAACACGATCCGGCATTCACCGCTGCGGCTCATGTCCGGTTCTCCCTGTATCGACACCGGTTTCGCAGCCTCTATCTTCATGACAGCGGATGAACATGGCTTGTTGACCTTTATTGAAATTGTCGCGACGGATCCGGCAAGAGCGGATACTGTTCCGGTTGAATTAGCCTCCACCTTCTGCGGCAGGCATGAATATTCCGGATAGTCGATCTTCAGATCAAGGCTTTCAACTACTGGAGGAGTAACAGCGGTCACCCTGTAATATTTCGTAATCGCGTCATCCGCCTGTACGCGGTATGTGAAATTCCTTTCGACGGATGTCACTGCAAATGTGAAGCACTGGGCCTTGTCCTTTTCAAGCTGCTGGGTCCGTCTCATGTCATCGTCAGATACGCGACCATCGTCCAGAGTCCTCTGGATTTTCGCCGACCTGATTCCTCCTCTGGCGGACGAGAGGTTGATCTCAAGGCGTTCCCCGCGCGGCACGAAGACGTCGCCAGGCCTGACCTCAAGGTCGAGTGCCATGATGTTCGGAAGGTTTGCGAACGGCGCAGTCGCACGCGCCAGGAGGAACGAGGCCTTCCTCGGGAAAACTGCGAATATCGCAGCCATGATCAGGATGAAAGCGGCGGCGGCGGCGAAGAACGGGAGGGCGGCCTTCATTGAGATTTCGTTCTTGGGCTTGAGGCTTTCCGCGTCGGCGGTGGCTGCCTCCGTGAGAGCGTCGATCAATTTCTGCGAACCTCGCACGTTCGCATCATCCGAAGTGGTCAGGAGCTCCACTGCGGAACTGAGGCGTTCCTGCATTTCCGGATGGTGCGCCTCGATCATGTGTGCGAGACCCGCAAGGGTGAATGAACGCGCAAAAGGAGCAACAAGGAACACATATATCGCGGCTGCGGTGCCGATGTATATCACCGCCGAAATCATCCAGCGCGTGATCGGCGACACTATCAGGATTCCCGCGTCCAGTCCCATAGCAATCAATGTCATTCCGACAAAAACCGCGATGACAGCGCATATTCCGCGGATCAGGATCACCTTCCTCGTCCTGCCCAGCAGCTGCCGAAGCGCCTTGGCAATCGGTAGGGGTATGGATTCAAGCCGTGTTTGAAGCTTATGTTTTTTCATGGCAGATTCACCCTTTTTCTTAATAACCATTCACCCACTGCAAGCCCTATGAGCAGGAGCATGAACGGCCAGGAATTCCAAATGGAGACCTGTCGCCGTTCCGTCTGTATCAATGATGGAGGACCGAACTTTTCCATGGCCGTCCGCGCCATCGGAGGTTCAACTACGGCTCCGCCGGTGAGAGTTGCGAGCCTGTTCAAAGCACCCATGTCGGCGGTAAGTTCGACAAGTTCCGCAGGAGAGGATGCGGCTACCCCGAATTCGGCGCGTGCGGCGGCAAGTTCCGGAGCCATGTCCTCAGGAAGCCCCGGACATTCAAGTATAAGCTTGTATCCGCCTTCGGGAAGCCTGCCGATGTCGCCGGAATAGATTCCCGCGGAATTTGTTTCAAATTTCAGCTTCTTCCTGCTGACCTCCTTTTCACCGTTCATCACGCGTATCGACGGGGACAATCCGGTGACAGGAGAAAAATCGCGGCGCGTGATCTTGGCGCGAACCCTTACATTCTCATCGGGACTGTAACGGCTCTTGTCGGCGGCGATCTTGATGCATGAAGAACCGAACAGGATCTTGTCGGCCGTGGCCCAGCGAAGAAGCTGTCCCCAGAACTTATGATGATAGGTGTCCCCTTCCCTGTAGCGGAGTCGCCAGGATTCGTCGAACGTAAGCATCGCAACTCTGCCAAGCGCGTAGTTCTGGCAGACGATCAGAGCGTTCTCAAGTTCGAACTGGCGTCTCATCTTCAATGTCTCCTCGTCGGGAACTTCATTTGAGGCCCTTGGCTTCAGGAACGCAGGCGCCTCGAACGGCATTGCATATGCGAGCACTGCGGCTCCGGGCTTTGCGCTCGAGATCGGATGCCTCCAGTAGAGCGACGGCAGCTCGTTCCAGACCTTTGCATTTTCATTGGGCATCTGGGAAAGCCTGGTGATGACATGTTCGCGCCCCTCCTGCGTCAGGGCGATCCTGTAAGATTCCTCAGGCGCCTTGATGAACGGCACATCGCTTGCCTTGAAGCTCACAGGAATGATTTCCTCGAGCTGAGTTCCAGAAAACGAACGCGGCATTTTCCCTGATCCTGCCACCATTATCAGCGCGCCTCCTCTTTCAGCTACGAACTTCTTCAGCGATTTAATTCCTTCGGCGCCGATCGCGGCAGGATCCACATCCCCGAGGATGATCACATCGAACTTCATCCATTCCTCGTCGTTCGCCGGAAGCCTGGTCGCCTCCGGTTCTTCGACAGGTCTTGACGCCGAAGCCGACACTGCCTGCTTTGCCGGAATATTGTCGATCGTATCAGGTTTCAGGATCACGTACTGCAGGCGGACAGACTGGTCGCGGCTGACAAACAGGTTCTTGAGATATCTGAACTCCCAGCGCGGATAAGATTCCACATATAACACTTTTATGCGATCGTCGGTGACGTTCGCCGGAATTGAAAGCTCGTTGTTCCCCTTCTCCACTTCGCCTTCAACCGCGTCTATCTGCACCTTGTAGGAATGATAGCCCACGGTCTTCGGCTTGTCGGAAAGCAGGATGCGTTCCCTGAGGGAATCGGCCTTCACATCGATGTTCCTGGTATCGACGATGTTTGCGCCGTCAAGCAGCTTGACCGAGATCTTCTTCCCGGAAAGATTGTCTAGCTTCACGTCGACATCGGCCTTGAAGCTGTCGTTGATGAACAGCATGTCCGGCGCATCCGCAGACACTACCGCCGCATCCTTCGGTGGACGCTGATCATTTCCAAACGCGAGCGAGCATACCGGTATCCTGGCCTGTCCGAGACGTGCCGCTATCGTCTCAAGCGGTTCTGAAGCGTTGTGCCTTCCATCGGAAAGCAGGAGGATTCCCGCGAGCTGTCCTGCCGGAATGTCCGACATCGCCTTTCCCAGGACTCCCGAGATATTGGTGCCCATCGACGACTGGCTGTGGCCAGTTTCATCAGCGGAATTCATTTTGCCTGACAAGAGCTTCTGCTGGTCGAGTTCGGTGGGTTTGACCGCAAATGCATACGCCTTCATGCCATAGCTGTCTGAGATCCTCTGGATGATGCTGCCAGATTTCTTTGCATCAGTTCCCGAGCCAGGAGGAGTGGTCAGGATCTTCGCGGCAAGATCGCTGCGCTTGAGAGCGGTCAAGGCATCAATAGCGGTGCGTTCCGCCTCCGGAATGGACTTGTAGAGCGCCTGGTCGATCTCGTCGCCGAAAACAGCGATCTCCTTTTCCCCGACCTGCAATGAATCGATCGCCCTCTTGCCTGTATCAAGTATTTTGTTATAGTCAACAACGATCTTATCCTTGTCCCCGCTTTTTTTGCCCAACGACTGGATGGCCGCTTCAAGAAGCTTGATCCTTTCGTCGAGGACATTCATTGTTTCCGAGCTGATGCGTTTGGAGGCGGAATCAATCCTGCCCTTGACCTGATCGGCGAGAACAAGGCTTTTCAAGGCCAGGACTTCATTTAGCTTTGCCGGCTGAGCGGCGACATTTTTCCTGATGCTGCGCGAGGATCCAAGTATAGGTTTAAGTTTTTCAACAGTCTGATCTCCGGAACCCGCCGATATCTGGCTGAGCGTCACCAGTCCATCCATCTGGGCGGAGAGCTCCTGCCGGGCCTGGTCCAGGACTGAAACAGTTTCCTCGGATCGGAAAGGGCGTTTTGTCTTCAGGACCGAGAGATATTCTGCAAGCCTTATCCTTTCGCCAAGGCCCATTCCCGTGTCAGCGATGTCCATGGAGGCGCTGTTGTCGACGGCCACCACGACATAACGGTCTATCTTGCGTGAAACTTCAAAGCTCCTGACCGGCTGGCACAATGCGAAGGTCACGAGAAGCACCAGCAATGCACGCAGCACCCTGATTATCTTCCCCTCGCGTTTGCGGACAGTCTGGCATTCGAACGCATAAAGGACAAGGACAATCTCGGTGGAGATCGCTCCGACGAGAAGTATCAGCCATATCGCCCAGGTGGTTGCAAAGATCAGGTGCCGCTGGAACGCCTGTGCAGCGACAAGAAGGGCGATGAAGCAGACGAGGGCACGGACTGCAGGCGAAACAAAAGTCATCCATCCCGTACCATGGACACTCCAGGGACGCAGCCGGATCCACGCGGCGAAAAGCAGGATCGTCCCAATCCACAGGATCAGCGTTGGCACGCTCTGGGAAAGCAGGAAATGCTGTGTCATTTCATTCATGATTTAAAATTATAACTTTCAGGTGAATGGTTTGTCTGGCCATGGAACTCGACGGCCTCAACCAAGTGAATGCGGCGGTTCGAGGCTATCCAGCGTTCAAGCACAACTTCAGCGACGAGTATCACAAGCGCCAGCGCCATCAGATATTTCCAAATCTCCCTGCCGGGAACACCTCCGGTCGTGGCGGTCATCAGCTCCTCGATGTTCTTCGGGGAAAACAAATCGATGCGGTCGCGCAGGGTCATTAATTCCTCTTCGGAGAGTTTTCCAAGACTGCTCTCCTCCGGGTTCGCAAGGACAACGAACGGCATTTCTGTCAAAGGCTGTCCGTCCGCACCCTTCGGAGAATCCTTGATCGACGCCACCATTATCCTATAGAGCCCGGGCCATCTGGTGTCGGAGCACCTGACAAGACGGCGCCCGTCCACTTTCAGGAGTTCGGCCTTTCCCGGACGTCCTATCGGCGCCATGACAGGAAGTTCCTGCACCTTGCCCGACACATCGGCCCTGGCGGAAGTCTTTGTTGATACTGCGCTAGGAGAAGATCCGTCATTCAGCTCGAATATGACCTCCGTCCCGGCTTTTATGTTTGCATCGACACCGCCTGCGGAAGACAGATGATAGACAATTTCATGCATTGCCGGCACGAAGATTTTCAGGGAAGGGAGCGTACTGTCATTCCGGTCCATCGCGAATGAGGTCATGGCTACGAACCCGTGCCCGAATTTCCTTTCCGCCATGAACGGATCGCCTGTATCGAGGAGTCCGCATACGTCGACAGACACATCTGCCTTGTCGATATTGAAGCGCCAGTACGAATTTATCAGCGCGAGCGAAGCGTCGGAACGCGTTGTCTCCGCGCATAGCCTGAGGGCCGGATGCGTAAAGCTCTTCAGCGCGAAATGCGCAGGAGAGTCCGGCAGATTCTTCCTGGCAATGATTTCAGCGGGAAGGAATCTTTCCCCCGACTGCGAGCGGAACGAATTGAGCATCTTCGGATCCGTCCGGTCGCCCGGCGCGATAAAAAGCCCTCCTCCGGACCTGACCCGCGCGATGAGCTTCTCACCGAGCTGCTGAGGAATGAAAGGAGGATTGGCAAGGATTATGACACGGAACTTGTCCAGATCCATCTTCATGGCCACATCGACGCCGACGACTTCCGGTTTGATCGGGAATGCCAGGCCGGCCTTGTTCTCAGGCGAATTCACATTCCCCGGACAGAGCGCAAGTCGCATGAATTCAGCCGCACCGTCGATCGGGCGCTTTGAAGGGGCCCCGTCGATTATCAGCACAGGGAGGGTGTCGATCACGTCAATGATCCTGGTCTGGGTATTGTCCACCTCCTGATCGTCGTTGCAGGCGATCTCACATGTCACCACCGCGCGTCCGGCCTTCTTGAAGCGGTGCTCGAAGGTGACGGTTTCGGAAGCGCCGGGAGGAAGTTCCTTGAGGAATGTCTCGCGGGTAATCGTCTCTCCGTTGATCAGCAGTCTCACAGCGGCAGGCTGGATCGGCAGATCTCCGCCGTTGACAACCTTGACTTCGATCTTGACGGGCTGACCTATTCCAGGACAGGCGCGAGGGAACGTGATGTCCGCGATGGCCGCGTTCCTGAACGGCTGCGGGAATGTAAATCTTCGGACTACAACCTTTGGACGTATGGCGGAGGTGTTGAGGTTCCCTGCAAGATAGTTCCATCTCGCCTGGCTTTGGATGTCCCAACCGACCGCCTGCTTGTCGGTGAAGAGAACTATCTTCTTGACGGGATTCCGTCCTTCCACGAGCATCGCGGCGGCGGCGTTGAAAGCCTCCAGCGCGCCGAAGGATCCGCCTGCCGGTTGGAAATCCCTGTGGTTTATCATGTCGATTATTTCCCTGTGGTTCGAAGTCGGCGCCTTGACAAGTGCGTATGGAATTGGACCGGCCAGTATGAGACCGACAGAATCGCCGGAGGAGCAGTTCTTCACGATCTGGATCGCCTCATCCTTTGCGCGGTTGAAATTAGGACGCCCGTCGGCGAGAATCCTCATGGAGTCGGAACCGTCAATGATAATGATGATGTCGCGGTCGCCGCTCGCGGAAAGCCAGGAGCGTTTCTGGAGCCATCGTTCCGATGCCGCCGCGGCAATTGCGAATATCGCAGAAAGTCCCGCCACAAGAAGGAGGCGCTTCCTTGTCTTTACGGATTTCCACACAACCGAAGAAACTCCGATGCAGATCGAAGCGATTGCGAGAAGTGGAAGGGTCACGAGCCAGGAAACGGAAGGCTGGCTCGAGAGGAACGGCCTCGCCATAGCCATTACGATCGCCGCGACAAGAAGACAACGGAGCACAAGCAGGATCATCTCCTCAAGGAGAAGCCGGCGCCTCTCGGTCTCGAGCGAAGCCGCGAGGAAACGCATCGCGCCCCATTTGACAGGACGCGCCTTGTTCCGGTTCAGAAGATGTATCACCACCGGCATTGAAACCAGGACAAGACCAATCAGCATTGGAAATTCTAAAAAAGTCATTCGAACTGCGATTCCTCTTTAAATGTAACACAGGCACTTGTCCCGTCGTATGACTGGGATCTTGCCTGTGGTCTAAGTATTTCCTGTACGTTTAAATTTATGTCGCCTCCCTGCGGGGGCTTTGACATTTTCCCTTATTATCATATCCCCCACGCTTTCGCATGGGGCTACAAGATTACGCCATCCTGCGGAGGCTAATTCAAATTTTCATTCTTCACCCACTCACCCATTCATCCAACCATCCAGCTTTCCGCGCCATAGCTTCTTTGCGACGGCATGTACCATCTTAATATTCAAGAATGGGACAGGCTAAAGCCCGTCCCTACTTGCTCAACCTCATCCTGCCTGCCAGATACTCCAGCAGAGCGTCATCGAAATCCTTGCGCGTGCTGACGGGGACATATTCTATGCGCATCTCGCCGCACCCTTTGCGGATCGCCTTCACGAACTTGCGGATCTCGTCGAGATAAGCCGCACGTGTCGCCCTCGGATCGAGCTCGATGCGGTTCGTGGAAACTTCCAGGTCTTCGAATTCGCTCCACTTCTCGAATGGGAAGCTGAGTTCCTCCTCTGCCATCACGTGCATGAGGACGACTTCGTGCTTCCTGAACCGGAAATGATGCAGTGCCTTCAATATCTCTTCGGGATCATCAAAGAGATCCGAGATCAGGATCACAAGACCGCGCCGCTTGATCCGTTCCGCGATGTCATGGAGTATCGGTGCAATGGACGTCTCACCGCCGGGCTCGGTGTTGTTCAGCTCCTCAAGAAGTGCACGGAGATGGCTGACACGTCCGCGCGACGGCAGGTAACGACGGACGGCGGTGTCGAAGGTGACAAGCCCCACAGCGTCCTGCTGATGGATCATCAGATGCAGAAGCGAAGCCGCAAGATAACGGCCATAGTCGAATTTGCTCAGACGCCTGCTCCTGCGGACGGAGGACATGGTTCCGGCATAGCCCATTGATCCGGACGCGTCGAGGAGGATCGTCGCACGGAGATTGGTCTCGTCCTCGTATTGCTTGACGTAGTAGCGGTCGGATTTTCCGTAGACGCGCCAGTCGAGGGCCCGGATGTCGTCGCCGTTCGCATATTCACGGTGCTCCGCAAATTCAACGGAGGATCCGCGGAACGGACTGCGGTGACGTCCTGTCACCGAACCTTCCATCACGCCGCGCGCCAGAAAATCCAGCCGGTGGATCTTCGCAAGGGCTTCGGGATCGAGAAGCCACATGTACGGCGGAGAATTGTTTGTCGCGAAAAGGGAATCCATAGAACCTTTATTTGATAGTTATGCCCATCTCTGATTTCAATTTGAGTCTTAATTTGTCAAAATCTTATATCCTGTCTTTTCTGTTTTTACGTCAGGCGCTTGGGCCTGACCCTGGAGTGCGTGTGACAAAGTCACCGCTCAGTCTTTTCGTCATTCATGGCTTCGATAAACAGCAAAAGCGCAGACTGCATCGAATTCCGTCTGCGCACTCCAACGGATTCGTTTCACTCATCGTAAAACTTCAAAACAGATTCAAAAATGCGTATACCATCGAATCAGACGGCGGATGTTCCCGAAAGGAGATCTTCCTTCTTGGGCTTGACAGTCTCCAGGAGGCGTTTGACGACCTTGTCGGAACTGATGCCTGCGGCTTCCGCATTAAATGTCGTCACAAGACGGTGCCTGAGGACCGGGAGCGCCATTTCCCTGACATCTTCAGTGATCGCATGGTATCTTCCGCGCAGGATTGCGCGTGCCTTTGCCGCAAGCATGAGGTTGATGGCTGCACGGGGTCCGGCGCCCCACTGGACAAGCTCCTTGATGAAATCAGGCGATTTCGGATCCGAAGGACGCGTCGACCTGACAATCTCCCTCGCATATTCAAAGACATGTTCGGCGGCCGGAACACGTCGCACGATCCCCTGCAGACGGATTATGTCCTCGGCATGAAGAATCGGTTTGAGATCGGACTTGGTCTGGCCGCTGACCATTTTCATGATCTGCAGTTCCTCGGCCTCAGTGGGATAATCGACATATATCATGAAGATGAACCGGTCAAGCTGGGCTTCCGGAAGCGGATACGTTCCTTCCTGTTCGATGGGATTCTGTGTCGCAAGAACAAAGAACGGATCAGGCAGATGATAGTCCTTCTCTCCGACCGTAACTATCCTTTCCTGCATCGCCTCCAGCAGAGCGGCCTGCGTTTTCGGAGGTGTACGGTTGATCTCGTCGGCAAGAAGCATGTTCGCAAAGATAGGCCCGTGGACGAATCTGAAAACACGTTTTCCGGTCGTACGGTCCTCCTCGAGGACGTCCGTTCCCGTTATGTCAGAAGGCATCAGGTCGGGAGTGAACTGCACGCGCTTGAAGCTCAGGGAAACGGCCCGGGAGATAGTGCTCACGAGCAATGTCTTTGCAAGTCCCGGAACACCGACAAGAAGCGCATGACCGCGGCAGAATATCGCCACGAGCACCTGTTCCACGACATCAGTCTGGCCGACAATGACCTGGCCGATCTGCGCCGACATGTCCCTGTAGGCGTCGTGCAGGCTTTTTACAGCGTTCAGATCGTCGTTCTCGTCCGCAGCTTCCGGCGCATGCTTCACCTTTTCCTTGGTCATTGAAATCCTCCTGTCAAGTCCTGATTTCGATTTGACACTTTAAATTAAAATTACTTTGATTAG
>Ga0154564_125_pt1 | contig 32858 bp, 26 predicted proteins | sample RifGroF2_FD_105707 | JGI IMG/M metagenome (GOLD analysis project Ga0154564, IMG submission 105707) | Lentisphaerae bacterium GWF2_49_21
TCATATCCTCGTGACTCCTTTCTGTTTAACTTCTGGAGATATTATATATCCCCAAAAGGAGTCACGCTTTTTTAAAAGCTATTTAGGACAAGACTGACTGAAGGACATACTTCAGTGAATATTTACAATTAAAGCTTCATTCAAGGCAACTATCGATGGAAGACAATAAACTTGCATCGGGATACTGTTTCAGGAACAACAGGGATTTCCTGGAAATTGCGCGGGGTGCGAACCTTGTGCTGATACGCCGTTCAGCCGATTCCGCGGCCTTGCGCGACTGCATTGAAAATCCGGAGAAATACCTTTCCGCTTCCACGGTGCTGAAGGATTCAAGGAGCACAAAGGCGGGAATTGCTGAACTGGCGGACCACAGTCCTGTGTTTATTAAGAGATACAACAACAAGGGACTGCGCTACACGCTGAGATACATGTTCAGGAACGCCAAACCGTTCAGGACATGGCAGGCGGCCTGGTACTTCGAAATGAACAAAATTCCGACGCCGAAACCGCTTGCCGCATCTGCAAGCAGGACCGCGGGAATCCTGAAGTCCGCCTATCTTGTCACCGAGTCCGTGCCCGGAACAATACCGACGCTTGATTTCTGCAGGCTGATGTTCGAGAGCAGGAAAATCCAGCTGGAATACGCGGAAGCCGTAGGCGATCTTTTCTCAAAGATGCATAAGGCCGGGATCTATCATGGAGACAGCAAGCTCAGCAACATATATGTCAGCAGACGGGGGAAGGGCGCCTTCTCATTCGGCTTATGGGATCTGGACGGTGTGGACATCAGGCCGAAAGCCATCTGTGAAAACCTCAGGGCGTCCGAGATAGCAAGGACTATTTCATCGTATATTGAGATAAGCGGGAGGCTCGGTGAGAGAGCTGATATGGAAAAGGCAATATGTTTGTTTACAGATTCATATTCTTCCGCGTCGGGTACGAGGCTTGATATGGATTCAATAAGGAAGAAGACGCGCAAGTATCTAAAATTAAAATGAGGTAATTGCAAAACGATCGTTTTGCAATGCAGGTGTCGGGTGTCAGTGGTCAGGTGTCAGGTGTCAGGTGTCAGTGGTCGGGAAGGTTCAATGCATGTAAATTGTTCTTCGATTTTCCTGTCTGACCTGAAACCTGACACCTGAAAACTGTGACTCTTAAACACCGCCAATTGCCGACTTTTGCAATTGGCTCTTAATCTTAAGGCTGCGGAGTAAAATGGCGGACATAAGGTGGTCGAGCGAATTTGACAGGGATAAGCTTCTGGCGGCCGGGCTTTCCGATTTTGACTCCTTCTGGAACCTTGAACAGTCGGGGGCGACTGCGGAATATAAGCCTGTCAGGCAGCACTACGACCGCAAGACGGGCAGGATGAAGAAACAGACCACGATTGTCCGCATCAACAAGATCAGATATTATCTCAAGCGGGCGTCGGGCGATTCCTACAAGTTCCTGAAGAACGAATTTGAAACTCTGAAGATACTTCCCGATTTCGGCCTCAACACCGCGAAGCTCCTCGCATACTGCCTTGACGACCAGGACAAGCGGGGATTCCTCCTCTACAAGAGCCTTTCCGGATATAATTCACTTGAAGAGCTCAACGGACTCAGGGCCCAGCCGGAAGCGATCGCCTCCTTCAAGGTCCACAAGAAGGACATCCTCAGGAACATCGCTTCGGCGGTCAATGCGATCCACCATGCAGGTTATTTCTATCCTGACTGGGTGGCGGGCCATATTTTCATCCGGAAGGGCTCCCAGGAGGTCGTCCTTATAGATCTGGAACGGTTTGTACATCTGAAAAAATGTCCGTGGTACTACAAATACCGCGTAATCCGAAACTATGCCCGCATGAAGGAGTGGAGGAAAATCAGAACCGCCCTGGGATCAAAGATGTATACGAGAAAATTCCTGAACAGGCTGCTCCGCGAGAAGAATTGAAAACCCGATGCCGGATGCTTGATTTAGAAAGTAGAATTTAGAAAACGGAAATTGAGATTTGGGATTTGTAACTCTACACCAACAGGGAATTGTATTTTACCCGATTTATGATTGCGTAGCAATCTTTGGACTGCGGCACCCCTGTGCCGCTTTTCTCAAGAGTAGCTGTTTTAAATCGCATCCAACGAAATCCAAAGCGGCACAGGGGTGCCGCAGTCCAAAGTCAGGCCAAAGCTCCTGACATAAGTATAAATTCATTCGATAGCTGGTAAAATTCAAGAATGGAACTTGTTTGTGATTTGTCCGCCACGGCGGATTGGATATTGGCATTTCTGCTGTCAGTTTGTATTACGATGCCGCAGGCATCCGTCGGAGTGCGCAAACAAAGTTTGCGCTCATGTTCAAGCGGTGACTTTGTCACCGCATTCCAACGGAGCTTGTTCGCCTTGGCGAAGCTTCGCTCGTAAATCAAGTCTGCTAGTCTACTTTGCATTTGTAATCAGATCTGCGGCCGATTCGCGCATCCGCCTGAAGTTCTCCGGTGAGACATATCCGAACTTGAGAGTTCCTGCGTCATCGTCGGATTTCTTGACGAGTTCCCCGCCAAGCATGATGTATGAATTGACAAACGCGGAGAGCTGGCCCGGGGACAGGTTGAGCTTCTTCCTGAGCAGTTCGAGATATTCAATGTCCTGCTGGGCCCGTCGGAAGGCCTTCAGGCGCATCGAATGATGGACTGCTGGTTCCTGTCCCGCTTCTTCGAGCAGCAGGAAGATTGCGAGCTGATCTCCTTTTTCCATTGCGCCTTTTCCACGGGCGATGGTCTGCCACGGAACGATCCCTTTCGCTCCTCCGAGGTATGATTCAAGGAGCCAGGCCTGGATGAAATGGTTTGAATCCTCCACGTTGTTGCTGCTTCCATAGGTCCAGATTTCCTCTCCTGTACGTTCGACGCGGTCGAAGAGGACCCTGTGATAATTTTTGAATGCTTCAAGGTTTACAACCCACAGGTCGGCCTTCTTGTAGAGCTGGCCGCGTTCGAATTCAGGACGGGATATGTCTATGCGGAACTTGATAGGAAGAGGATTCTCCCCGACGTTGGACTGCCTTGTCAGGTCTGAATAATAGGCCAGCGCGCGGTAGTCCCAGAATGATGAAGGTTCATCAAGGACCCATGGGCTCAGCTTCAAATCGTCAAGCTTCCCCTTGTTGTTAAGATATATCTGGAATCCGGTACGTATCCATCCTGCGACTTTCGCATCCTTGATGAAATCGCGTATTGCATCCATGTAGGTCCTTACATACATCGGGGATTTCTTGAACGCCTCGTATGCATCAGGATTTCCATCGAAGAAACCGCGCACGTTCAGAGGCCAGCTCTCGTGGAAAGGAAGATAGAAGCCGGGCGCGGGGATGGGGCCGCGGGCGGCGTTCTTGAAATGCTGTCCGGAAAGGTAGGGGCCGAATACCTCGGTGAAGTCGTCCCACCAGATGTGGCGTGCTCCGGGCTTGATGTCGTTGAATAATTTTTCATTCATCCTCTTGCCGTCGGCCTTGACCATGTCCATGTTGCATTTCCTGGCGCCGGGGGCGGCCGTATTATGCGAGTATGGGAGTATGTTGCAATAGGCGCGGTGGTCGTATGCGATCTCCTGGAGCTGGTAGTAGGATTTCACCGAATCAGGAAGCCCGTAGCTGTTCATCTCGCATGCGAAGCTCGCCTCCATGGGAATCGCGAAATCACGGATCTTCAGTTCGATCGGGATATTGACGCCGTTGGAGAGGGACAGGTTTCCCTTCACTGACTGCTTTGAAAATTCAAAGGGCACATGCACGTCGACGCATATCGGAGTCGGAATATTTTCAGACAGCTGCAGTTCCTTGAACGGGACAAGGGGGTCGGGGATCTTCCCGTTCGGAGTTTCAACATAGAGCGCCTGGTACATTTCAGTGCGTATGTCGGGGATCTCGCATTTCACGGTGATCCTGTCCTTGCCGGTGACAAGCGCCTGGAATCCCACGACTTCACCGCGGGCTGCGGCAAGGTGGATGGTCTCGCCGTCGAATACTTCATTGCCTTTGAGATAGCCGTCAGGGACATCTCCCACCGGTTTTCCGGAGGCGTCGCATTTGTCCTCAAGGGGGATTATGCCTAAGATCGGGGCCGTGGCGGCGCTTCTTGCCGGCTTGGGCATCTTTGCTGCAGGAATCTTTTCAAACTTCGGGAAGGTGGCGGTTGTCGTGAGAGGGGCGGTCTTCGCTCCTGTGCGGCTGATCGTCGAGATGGAGATGTCCAGTGGTTCACCCGGCTTCAAATCCATGTCGCGGATCGGAATCAGCTGGGTCGTGACCGGATCTACAAACGGAATGTTCCAGCGTGGCAGATCCTTGCCGTTCACCTTCACTTCATATGCAAAGCCCTGGGACGGGGCCTTGATGACCAGCCTGACGCTGTCGGGATCTCCATTGTCGGACACCTTGATTATCTCCGGCTTCCCCGGCGGCGGTTCCTCGTCGGCGAAAGTCACCATGAGATATGGTTCCTTCTTTTTTTCTTCACGCGAGAAGATCGTGGGATTCCGCGAATAGTCGGCGCTGGATTCATGGATAGCAAGCCCGTACGACGCACCGAGGGCGCAGGCGTTTATAAGATCCGGAGCGACCTGCCAGTGGTATGCTCCGTTCTTTATTTCAGAGGGTGACTGGCATACGAGTGAAAAACTGTTTCCGTCGGTGACGGAGGGGAATCTGGAGCCTTCTTCGCCCCAGCCGGACTTGTCCTGCATGCCTGAAGTCAGGGCGCATGACTTGTATTCGTCCCAGTCGGACTGGATCGTTGAAATCGTCACGTGGTCGATCTTCTTGTCGCCCTGGTAGCATATGAGTGTGGCGGATTTCACCTTTTTACCCTTGAGCGGGGCGGTATCGAACGACAATGCTACTAGGTGCTGGTTTCCTTTTATGCGGATCTGGTTCTGTTTTCCGGCGTTGATCTTCTCCTCGCCGGGATAGATCACGATCGAGTTGTCCTTGATGACGGACAGCTGCGCCGACTGCTGGGCGCATAATGTCGGCACCATCAGTCCTGAAAGAATTATAATTGAAAGAATGTATCTCATTTTTTCTCTCTCTTTATTGAACCATAAAAATAACTTTTATCCCGAAAGATACAAACGAATGGAAGAAGATTATTATTGTTTCAGTTATCTCTGAAAAGCATGAGCATTTCTTTAATCTTTTGAAAAATTGAAATTTACTGTTAACTTTGACTGGAGAAATATTTTTATTAAGAATGGAAGTGAAATGGTCTCTTCCGATATCTGGTATTTGTGGCGGGATTGCGATAGGTTGCCCGCGATGAACATGGCGGTCGATGAACTGCTTCTTGAAAAATCGGAAAATCTCAAGGGCAGGATCCTCCTGCGCATATACGGCTGGAGCGTCCCTTCCATATCAATCGGATATTCCCAGCACTATTCCTCCGTCGAGAAGGAAGCACGGAAATATTCCATAGTCAGGCGCCCCACCGGCGGCGGGATCGTCTATCACGACAGGGATCTTACATATACTATTGTCGTACCGTCCGGACATCCGGTCGAGAAATTCGACCGTGTCGAGAGCTACCACGTTTTCCACAGGGCTATTCTTCGCACGATGAAAGCGTTCGGCCTTGAAGGCAGCCTTGCGCCGACAGCTGCGAATGTCGCAGACAGGGCGTCGATGAAATGCTTTGTAACTCCGACGAAATACGATGTGCTCTGCGGATCTCGCAAAATGGCAGGTGCGGCGCAACGGCGCACGAAGAAGGGCATCCTGCACCAGGGAAGCATTTCGCTGGAGGTTTCAAAGGGACGCAGGGATGTATTGTCGGCTGAACTTGTCAAAGGCTTTGAAAGTGAATTCAAGATCAGCTTTGAAAACTTTAAAGTTTCAGATGAATTTTCAAGGGAGGCTGATAACTTATCAGCTGCGAAGTTCGCAAAATCTGAGTGGAACAGGTCGAGGTAAGCTGAAGAACAGCCCTCACGGGATGTTTTAGAAGTAGGGACGGGCTTTAGCCTGTCCCTTTCTTGAAGGCAAAGATGGTACATGCTAGAGCACGTACCTACTTTAAGAGACAATTTATATAAGAAGATAACAGGACGAGCTACTGGTAAATTGACATGAACTACACAAGGACATTCCCATTCCTGAGATGGTTTCCCCTTAGGAAGGAGAACGTCAAGGCTGATCTGATCGCCGGGGCGACAGTCGGATTCCTCCTGGTTCCGCAGTCGATGGCATATGCCCAGCTTGCCGGACTTCCTCCCCATTACGGACTGTATACCGCGTTTGTACCGGTCATAATCGCATCTCTTTTCGGATGGTGCAGCCAGCTGCACACGGGGCCTGTGGCGATGGTTTCGCTGCTTACGGCGGCGGTGCTTGAAGAGAGCCATCTTGCCGTAACTGGTTCTCCGGAATATGTCGCGCTTGCGATAATGCTGTCATTGCTTGCAGGAGTAATCCTGCTTGTGCTGGGCCTCCTGAAACTTGCCGCGGTCGTCAACTTCTTCTCGCATCCTGTGATAGTCGGCTTCACGAACGCCGGCGCCCTGATCATAGCGATGTCGCAGATAAACCTTTTCCTCAAGCTCCCTCTCGGAAGAGGAGATTATTTCATCAAGGACTTCTATGAGATGATGATGCAGACCCCCGATACGCATCTGCCTACATTGATCTTCGGCGCACTGGCAATATCCTTCCTGCTTGTCACGAAGAAGATCAGGCCCAAATGGCCCGGCGCACTGATAGTAGTTTTCCTTTCTGTCGCAATAAGCTGGCTGTTGAGCTTTGACGCCAGGTTCGGAGGCAGTGTCGTCGGGGAAATCCCGAAAGGGCTTCCGGCCTTGAAAGTGCCCAGCGCAAGCCTTAATGATATTGTCAAACTCCTGCCCGGTGCGTTCATGGTCGCGATGATCGGATTCCTGGAAGTGCTGGCGATATGCAAGGTAATCGCCGCAAAGACAAAGGAGCGTCTCGACATGAACCAGGAACTCGTGGGGCAGGGGCTTTCGGGAATCCTCGGAAGTTTCAGCCAGGCATATCCTGTCAGCGGCTCGTTCTCCCGTTCGGCACTCAACCTGTATGCCGGTGCGATGACGGGAATGTCTTCGATCTTCGCGGCGATACTTGTCATGATCGTGCTTTTGTTCCTGACGCCGTTCCTCTATTATCTTCCCAGGGCCGTGCTTGGCGCGATCATAGTCGCGGCGGTGATAGGATTGATAGACGTGAAGGCGTTTTTCAGGATCTGGAGGACCAGCCGTTTCGACGGTGTGGCGGCGGTTGTGACATTCCTGGCGGCCCTTGCGATGGCTCCGCGGATAACTGAAGGAATCCTGATCGGTGCGGTTCTCGCAATAATCTTCCACCTCTACCAGATCATGAAGCCGGATTTCAACATACTTGGAAAAGATTCCGATGGAACTCTGAAGGATGCCGAAAGATACGACCTGAAGACAGGCGGGAAGATTCTTGCAGTCGGGTTCCGCGGACGGCTTGTCTTTGCGAACGCCTCGCATTTCGAGGAGTCGATCCTGCGTGCGCTGTCGGCGAAGCCCGACACGAAGGCGATTCTGCTTGTCGCGAGCGGCATCAACAGCATTGACGCCACCGGCGAGGAGACGCTGCGCCATATTGTCGAGGAGTTCCGCAAGAACGGGATTGAAGTCTTTGTTTCGGAGGCCACGGACAGGGTTTTGGATGTCCTGAAACGGACCGGCCTGTACAATCTGATCGGGGAGAAATATTTCTCCGCTTCGGCAATCCAGACGTTTGATGAACTCAGCAGGAGATACTCTTAAGGAACAATGCAAATTGAACGTCCAACATCCAACATCGAACTTTGAACATTGAATTTCAGATGTAAATTAATTCGAGGTTGGAAGTTCGATGTTGAGTGTTCGATGTTAATATCTTGACAAATAAAGGTTCAGATGAAATTCCTGTTTGCCAGCATCTTTTCGGTCATCTGCCTGTCCGCTATTTCTGCGGACAACCTTCCGCTGTACCGCATGGGGCTTGAGAAATGGGAGCCTGATCATTTCAGGGCGGTTGTCATATACGGCACGGAGAATTCCGCAGGCCTGGAACAAGGTATTGCATTCCTCGAGGGCAGAACCAGGGACAGGGTCGGCGGGCTGAACCTTGTTGTCGGAAAGGCCGACATCAAGGACAGGAGTATAATTGACAAGAGGACATCCGAGATACTGAGGACTTTCAAGCCGGACAGGTTTCCCTTCACGATCATATATTTTCCGCAGGTTTCCGATGTGGACATCCCGCTGTGGGCGGGATATTTGACGGTGCAGGCGGGTGAGCTGATCTGTGATTCGCCGGCAAGACGCGAGATTGCGCGGAGAATTCTCAAGGGTGAATGGGCGGTCTGGCTTTTCATCAAGTCCGGCAACGAGGAGAAGGATGGCAGGGCCCTGCAGATCCTTTCAGACGAATTGAAGGCGGCTCCGGCTGCGGGAACCCCTGGGGAAGATTCCAGCAGGGACGCCATCCTGCCCGGACTGAACCATGCCAGGATGTCAATTATAATGGTTTCACGGGATGACAAGTCGGAACTCATCCTTCTGGAGATGTTGAACTGCATAGAACCCGAGATAATGAGCGCCGGTAATGAGCCGGTCATAGCCCCGGTCTATGGCAGAGGCAGGGTCCTCGACATATTTTCCGGCGATGAAATAAGCGGCGAAAACCTGAGGAAGAACATAAGGATGCTGGAGATGGAACAGCCCTCAGGCATAAAACAACCCGCTTCCGGCGCGGATCTGCTCATCGCGGTCAACTGGACCGCCTTCATAAGGGGAGAACTGCATGTGGACAAAGACCTTCCTTCCCTGAAGCCTCATGACGCCAATGATGTGATCGACTCGGCGGAATTGCTGCCGATGCCTGATGAAAATGTTTCAGTGCCTGATCTGGATCCGAGACTCAGCGGGCCCGCCGATGCGCCGCCGGCATCTACGCCATTCCAGTTGAAGGTTATAAACATCGTACTCGTGGGGATAATCGTCCTCCTTGCAACTCTCTTCATCGCGATCGTGCTCAGGGTGAGAAAATAACTCCTTTTACACCAAGGGGTTGCCTTGATATTTCCTGGTGCTTTGGTATTTTGCTGAAGCAGGCATAGATTACATTAATCCAGCAATGAATTCCTAGATAAAATAACATTATGGAAGGAAGGTCTCAAAATGAAATTCAAAGGTGTCGATGGTCTTTACTGCATCGCTATGACTGGGATTATTGCAGCTGCGGCGTGCATCCTGCTCTCCGGCTGCATCAAGAACAAGTTTGTCGTCAAGGTCAAGAAGGATGGTTCCGGGGACATCATCGTCACCAGCATCTTCTCCAAGGAGACCGTTTCGATATTTGACATGCAGATGAAGCAGATGAAGGAGGCCGGCGGCGGCGGACAGATAGCCATGAAGGATCCTTTCTACAACGAGGAGCAGATAAAGCAGCAAGGCAGTAAATTCGGACCCGATGTGCAGTTCGTCAAGGCGGTCAAATACGACAAGGATGGATGCCGCGGCTTTGTCGCGCAGTATTCGTTCCCCGACATAAACAAGATTTCGCTTAGCATGAAGGACAAGGCGTTCGACCCTGAAAGCGCCATGATGCCTGAAGGCGTGGAACCCGACGAGCTTGCCCAGGCCGATAAGGCCAAGGACGCCTTCAAGTTCAAGTTTGAAAAAGGTGATACGGCGAAGCTTAAGATCATAGGTCCGCCAGTTCCAGAGAAGAAGGCTGAAGCCAAGGAACCCGCAAAGGCTGACGACAAGCCGGCCGTCCCTCTCGAGCAGACTCCTCAGGAAAAGGCGGAGATCCAGCAGCTGATGGCGAACGGAAATCCTCTCGGGCTTACTGGAAACGAGACGCAGGAGCAACTCGCCAAGAAGATGTTTTCCGGGCTGCGCATAACGATGATTGTCGAAGTTGACGGGACCGACATCAAGTCCAACGCCACCTACAAGTCAGGCGACAACAATTCCAAATGCACGCTCTTTGATATGGACATGGATGCTCTCATGGAACAGCCTTCATTCATGAAGACAATGATGAACGGACCCGGGGGCCCTGGAATGGATCTCCTCGACATGTATTCCAGCACTCCTGAAAGCAAGGGCTTCTTGCTCGAGAAGAACAAGGAAACTGTAATAGAATTCAAGTAGGCCATTTGCATGCAATTGGCGGTGTTCGGGTGTCAGAGCTCAGGTGTGGAATAACCAGTTGACATTCTCTTTGTCCGCTTATGGTAATTCTCTTCCCGACACCTGACACCTGAATTACGTTTTTTTACATACATCAATCAAGAAAGGATCTTTCCTATGAAAAACGCGGGGGTGTTCGTTTCTTTCCCAAATCGGAGTTTAGGTCTTTCAATTCTTATTGTCTTCATGTCCGCAGGAATACTGCAGGCGCAGGAACGTCCGACGATACCAAAACCTGCACCGCTTCCAACGCCGATATCAAATCAGAAGGCGGAACAGAAGCCTGCTGCAGATCAGAATGTCCAGAAGCAGGACGCCCCTAAGATCAAGGACTACAGCGCCGGCTTTGAGAAGTTCTACAAGCTCGGTCTTCCAGACGCGTCAACCGCGAAATATGTGAAACTCGACCTCTACTCCTCCTTCGGGCCGTCATCCATGTACGGATACCAGCTTCGTTCCATGGGTGTAACCGGGAACGCCTGGATGCTCAAGGAGGACAAGACGGGCAAAAGCCTCTTCATTGTTGACAACATCCGTCTTGTCGAGGTCTACGATTATGAAGCACTTTCCAAGATCAAGGCCAAGGAGCTGGAGGAAAAGGCGAAGAAGGATGCGGACAAGGGCCGGAAGCAGAGTGCGGCCCGTGCATTTTCATTGATGGAGGATGACGGGAGGGTTTCTGGAAAATGGGGCGATGCCGACTTGAAGAAGGATATTGCGAAGATTCTGGAATACCTCAACAAGAAAAAAGACGGCGCCGAGGGCGGAAACCGCAATTTTGAATATGACCAGTTGTCCAATGAGTGCGGATACGGCGTCGTCCTGCTCTATGCCATCCATGCCTACAAGAAGGGGTTCAAGGACGAGGCCAACCAGATCGCAGGGAAGCTTTTTGAGAGGGCCAAGGAACCGCAGAAGGTGATTGCCCAGGGCATGACCGTCCTGGCGGACGGCAGATACAACGATATCATGGACAAGTTCTTCGCGAGCGGCGACTGGAACTCTCTCGGCAAGGATCTCGACGGACTTCTTTCAACCTTCTCATCCGGATGGCGCAATGCCGGTGCCGTCAAGAAACTTGCGGAAAACGTGAAGAAGCGCGCGGAGACTGCCGCTCCGCCTGAGTTAAAGGGGCCGGGTCTTGCTGACGAGGACAAAAAGCTTGCCTTGGAGATCGCCGGTGCCGACACCCCGAAGGTAAATCGCTTTCGATACAACAGGGAACTATGGATCATGCACGCCGGAAAATCCCCCCGTGTAAAATTGGAATCCGAAAGCATCACGGACAAGATCACCGCCCGCGGCATGAAATCTGTTCCGCTCCTCCTTGCCCTCCTGAAGGATGATTATCTTACAAAAATAGACCTGGGGAGGATAAGGGGATATTCATATGTCAGCCATAACTATGACTCGAACAGTTCCGCCGAAGAGAGGAACAATGAGATCTACCAGCAGATGAGACGTCCCGCGACCCGTGCGGATTTCGCGTCAACGCTTCTGAGTCCAATCCTTCCGAACCAGAACGACTATGAGGCCAGGAAGGAAGGCCCCGAGGGCATGTTCGACGCCTGTTCCGAATGGTATGAGGAGAACAAGGACAAGACGCCGATCGAGCTTGCCAAGGCATATATGTCCGATGAGAATTCCCAGAGGAAGAATGAAGCGGTGGCGTTCCTGATCAAGAATGGAAGCGAAGAGGATATCAAAGGCCTGGAGAAACAGCTGCTTGACTCGGAGACGTCGGACTATTCCGTGCTGCAGCTCGCACAGCAGTATGCCGAGAAACGCGGCGACAAGGCCAAGGACTTCGTCGAGAAGTTCACCAGGAAGCTTGAAGAGGCGAAGCCCGAGGAGGGGGAGAATGAACCGGGCGGCGAACACATGAAGAAATATAAGGCCGACATGATAAAGAGATTCAAGGATGCGGTCTCTTCAACCACGGCCCAGGAAATAATAAACGATATCCTTTCCGGAAAGAAGACGTTCGATGAGAGCACCATGCAGCTCTCCCAGAAGCTCCGCCGCGAAACCAAGGAGAACTCCGAGAAGATAATCCTGACTGCGGCCCTGAATGCGAAGGAGCCGGAGCTCAGCATGAGATTCATGTCGTTCTCCAGCATGAGGCCTATGGTCTCCTTTGACATGGATGACGATTCCGAAGAAGGTGGGGAAGAGGCTGAAACGGAAAAGACGCTGGGGAACGTTGAGCTGTGGAAAAAGCTGCTCGCGGATGGAAGGAAGATGGCATTGCCAGGCATTGATTCGAAAATGACCGTCGGGGATTCCGCCGCCATCAATCTGGATTCGGAATACGGGAAAGTATCCGGCATGGAGAGGAACAGGGCCTTCATGATTCTCGGAACGGAACGGGTGATGCCGATCGTGAGGAGCCGCGTTGCTAAAATCCTGGAGGGAAAGAAGGATATTGAACTTCCTGTTTATCCGGATCCGAAGAACATTGCTGATGACAAAAGACAGAAGCTCATTGCTGAACTCAAGGCTTCTTCTGAGCCTGACAAGGCTCTTTCCAAACTTTCAAATGATGAGCTGATGGCAGTCGTCGAGGAAATCGATAAGAAGCCTGATGATTTCACAGTCCTTTTCAAGACGGCTGACAAGGTTGGAAAAGTCGAATCGGAAATCAATGGCATAGGCAAGATCGATGAATTAAAGGGTGCCGAAGGAAAACTTCTTGACAAGGCCGTTGTTGAGAAGATGCTGGCGATATGCAAGGACATGGCGGCGAAGGGCGTCGACATGAAGGCACTGATCGTCAGGAAGCCTTGCCTTGAAGGTGTCCATATCAGTTTCGTAAAGGTCGATGCGAAAACGTATATTGTTACAGCGTTGGGCCAGAAGGGATGGGAGGCCATGGTTTCATGCTTCCTTAGCGCCCCGGGGATGAAGGCAGGCTATGCTTCGGCGACATGGCCCGTTGACCAGCAGGAAAAGAATGTGAAGGAAAAGAAGAAGAAAGGCGATCTGCTCGAGGAGGCCCTGGATGAGGTTGAGACCGATGTGAAGGACGCGGCTTCGGCGAAACGTGATGAATTCTGGAAGAAGATCGATGAATTCTGCGCAGGCAAGGGAAATCCTCTGCGGAACGCCGTCATTATGTTCTCTGCGGTCTCAGCAAGGAAACAGCAGGAGCCGGAGAAGAAGCCTGATGCCGCAGCCGCTGAACCAGTGAAGAAAAATGTAGAATGATGTAGATAGATTATATAGAACGCCGTAAAGATTTAGACAGGATTACAGGTTTTTCATGAAACTTATGAATTCAATGCTATCCTGTCAATCCAGTTATCCTGTCAACTTTATTATGTCAAAGGAGGAGAAAAAATGAGCCAGTCCAATATTGAAAGATGGGACAAGGTCAAGGAAAAAGTCACAATGATGCAGAACGGCATCGGACAGGTCATTGTCGGCCAGGACAAGATCGTCCTCGAGATGATGGTTTCTCTCCTGTGCAGGGGGCATTGCCTGATCGTCGGAGTGCCGGGACTTGCCAAGACGCTGCTGGTCAGTACGCTTGGACAGCTTCTCGGTCTGTCGTTCAGGAGGATCCAGTTCACGCCCGACATGATGCCGATGGACATCATAGGCAGCGAGATCCTGCAGGGTGACGAAGCAGGAGTAAAGCGCAAGTTCGAATTTTCACCGGGACCGATCTTCGCGAACCTTATATTGGCCGATGAGATCAACAGGACTCCGCCGAAGACGCAGGCCGCGTTGCTTGAGGCGATGCAGGAGAAACAGGTGACTGTCTCCGGTAGGACCATGAAGCTGCACGAGCCGTTCATCGTATATGCCACGCAGAACCCGATCGAGCATGAAGGCACATATCCTCTGCCGGAAGCCCAGCTCGACAGGTTCTTCTTCAACCTTCTGATAGATTATCCGAGCATGGACGAGGAAAGAGTGATCGTCCAGAAGACGACAGGCAGGCATTCCGTTGAACTGAAAAACATCCTCAGTCCCGAGGACGTGATGGAACTCCAGGATGCCGCGCTTGATGTGCCGGTACCGGACAACGTACAGGACTACATCCTCAAGATTGTCAATTTCACCAGGCCGGTATCGAAGCTTTCCGACGATTATATCAAACAGTATGTAGCCTGGGGCGCTGGACCGAGGGCGTCACAGAATCTTACCCGTGGAGCGAAGGCGCTTGCCCTTCTGAAAGGCAATCCGGCGGCTTCAGTCGAGGAGGTCAGGGAAGTCGCACGACCGGTTCTCAGGCACAGGATCATACCGAACTACAACGCCACCGGCGAAGGAATAACTGTTGAAACGATAATCGACCATGTGCTGGAGAAAGTGCAGTAGGCGCGAGCGTAACTTGATACTCGATACTTGAAAGTTGTGATTTAAAGGAGCGCTGGCCTCTGGCCGGCATTCTTGTCATGTTAGTTTAAATTGTTATTTTATTAGTAGTTAATGCCATAAGGCATGTTCATAGTTTTGAAAAATACAGAGAGCGTTGACCCGTGAATAAACCTTGTTGGAGTACAAACTTTAGTTTGTCTTTGTATTCAAGAGGCTATGCAAGCTAAAGCTTGTACTCCAACGAAGCAATCAGCTCAAGAGAGGTAGCTTTACAAATGGCATAGGGGATCTAAATGGCGAAATTCCTTTTCAAATATCTCAAGTCCGAGGATATAAGGAAGCTTTCTTCGTTCGAGTTCGCTCCGAAAGCCCTTGCCGAAGGCTACCTTTCCGGAAGACACAAGTCCTTCTCGCGCGGCAATTCGATCGAGTTCCGGGACTACAGGCAGTTCGTGAGCGGAGATGATCCGGCGCATATCGACTGGCGCGTACTCGCCAGGACGGACCGCCGATATCTGCGGACCTACGAGCAGGAGACCAACCTCGAATGCCATGTATTCCTCGACAGCAGCGCATCGATGGGTTACGGGAAGAAGATCTCCAAGCTCGAATACGCATCCTTCTTCACCGCAGTCCTCTGCTATCTCGTCGTGAAGAACACGGACAAGGTGTCGCTGCAGATATTCGACGACAAGATCCGCAATTATTTCCCGCCGGGCAGCACGGGCAGGCATTTGAATTCACTCCTCCACGCGCTCGAGTCTAATTTTGCCGGGAACAAGACTTCCGTGTCGGAGGCGCTCAAACGTTCATTTCCGCTCCTGAAAAGGAAAGGGACGCTTGTGGTTGTATCCGATTTCTTCGATGATCCCGCTTCGATATTCTCAGCACTCAGCCCGTATCTCCACAGGCATTTCAGGATCCATCTCTTCCATGTCCTCGCACCCGAGGAGATGGATCTTGCGGAAATCGGATATGCGACATTCGAGGACATGGAGACCAAGCGCAGGATAGTGGCGAACTCCGACAACATCCGCAAGCAATACAAGAACGCGATGGATGATCATATAAACGCGATGAGGCAGCTGGCGGTCAGGAGGAACGTTGATTACCAGGTCGTCAAGACAGACTCCCATTATTTCAATCTTCTCGACAGGCTGGTGAAATGAAAATAATATTTCAAAATTCCGTGCTCATTCCGCTGCTGGTGCTCATATTGGTCCCTCTGCTGATCCATCTTTTTGCAAAGGGAAAGCCGCCGGTCTACTTGTACAGTTCCATCGAATTCATCCTGCGCATCATGAAAAATACGATGAGGATCAAGAAGCCGCAGGATTACATCCTTCTTGCGCTGCGGACGCTCCTCGCTGCGACGGTCGTACTGATTTTCCTTCAGCCGCTCCTTTTTGCCGGTGGCAAGACGGCCGGGATATTCCGCAAGAACAACATCGCTGTCATTGTTGATTCAACTGCATCGATGGCTTTCATCGACGGTGCCCAGACGCGTTTCGCCGCGGCCTGCGCGGAAGCTTCGGAAATCCTTTCCGGACTCAGTTCGAAGGACACCGCCAACGTGATATGGCTTAACTCCAAGCCTTCCTCTGTGTTTCCGGAGATGGGTGTCAACTTCTCCTATCTCAGGGATGAATTGCAGAAGGCGCAGGTCACTTCGGAGGCCGGAGACATCAACGAGGCGTTCCGCATCGCTTCATCAATGCTCAAGGGCGCCGAAGGCAGGAAGGAGATCTGCGTTGTTTCAGATTTCCAGAAGACAGCCTGGGACAAGAGCATCATCGATGTGCCGGAGGATGTCGAGGTCGTGAAGATAAAGGTGGGCAACGGAGAGGCTGCGAATCTCGCAATAAGATCCTTCCGGTGTGAACCTCCGCATCCGCTGGCGGGAGAGGAGATAAGCTTCTACTGCGAGGTCGATAATTTCTCAAACCAGCCAATGCAGACAACCTTGTTCTTCAGCGTGCTTGAAAGCCGTATGTCGCATGAGATCATGCTTCCGGCACACGGCAGGAGGACTGCCGTATTCAAACATACTTTTGCGGGTGCGGAAATTTTCAAGGCAACCGCTTCCCTGAAGGAGGATGCGTTTACCGGCGATGACAAGAGATTCCTCTGCGTGAATGTAAGCCAGAGCATCAGGATAGGAATTGTCCCCGATGAGAAATCAACTGCAAAGGCCTGGAAGAAAGCACTTGATTCCCTGTCCTGGGCTAGGGCGGAATTCATTTCTGAAAAGGATCTGTCGGGTGAAATTCCTTATGACGTCATCATGCTTTCCGGATGGAAGGGCGCAGGAGTAGCCGCGCTCTCCGAGAAGTTGAAACAGGGGGGGGGCATTGTCTGCATGCCGGGCGATGGTGCGGATATTGACGGAATACTTGCCCTTGCCGGCAGGAGCGGTTCTGCGAATTTCGCAAAACAGAATGTCCGGATGGAGAAGTCCGAGGAGAAGACGCACAGGCTCAAGATCTCGAACGAGAAGGATGAGATATTCAAGCTTTTCACAGGCGGTGAAAATGTCAGTCCTACCGCCGGAATCTTCAAGGCCCGGATCGTATTCCCTAAATGGACACCTGAATCCGAAGTCCTTCTCTCCTATGATGACAATATCCCTGCTCTTGTGAAGATCTCTGAGTCAGGCACGTTTTTCATCTGGAACATGCCGCTCGGGCGCGATTTCAGCACGATGCAGATGCAGTCGGGATTCCTTCCGTTCATTGCGGAAATGATCTTGTCGTCGAGAAATCCCGGGAAGGCAATACAGGCTGAATCAATGGAATATTTCCCCGGCGATTCAATGGCTCTCAAGATGGAAAGGGATTCACTCGGTTCGGATATTTCGCTGAAGGACGAAGGCAGCGCCGAGATTCCTGTCGAGCTCAAGAATTCCGGCGGAAAAGGCTTTTTCATCAGCAAGCCGATACGCACTACGGGTTTCTACACTTGGAAATACAGGGGAAGGGATGCTGGGGCAGGGGTGGTTAATTTCCCGCCAGTGGAATCAGATCTGTCGACCATCGCTCCTGAACTTGCCGCCCGGACGAAGGATTCCGTCATAGTGTCCGGAGGCGGTGACGTGAGGAGGATGCGTGACGGCTTCAATCTCTGGCCGATGCTTCTTATAGTGGCGTTTGGCCTAGCGCTCACTGAAGGCCTCGCTCTGCTCTGGGTAGAACGCACATGATTGCAGAATTCTCAAGGCATTAAAAAAATTAGGATATAAAATGAAAAAGCTCTCCCAGTTTCGAAAACAAGACTTGGAGCCCTACACATTTCCGGGAACTGATGCAGCCGTCATGCATGTGCGAGAAAAAATACCAGAAAGAGAACTTCGGAAAATTTGTGGCAAGTTCAAAAATACGCAACTGCGTTACTATTCCACGGAAGAAGGATGGGATGTTAAAATTCCTTGGTGGAATATTGCTGGCCTGGATGCCGCAGGCCAATTTGAAAGAGTGAAGCGAGGATGGGACCATGAGCATTGCAGTTTCTGCAACGAATCAGTCGGTATTGGCGAAAATTGCTTTCTGCACGAAAATGAGGATAAAAACGGCAACTATCTGTTCTGTCAGAAATGTTATGCTAAGATTAAAAAGTAAGCGACTCGAAGTTATACTTGAAAATGAATAAAGAGAATAATCAAGCAGGACTGACGGAAATGAAAGGTAGCAAGAACCTTTCATCTGATTATAAGTTTTTAGGTTTATTTATGGTTGCTTATGTTGTGGCCGCTTTTGCCAGTGACCCTGGTTTAATCATATCTCCGCCACTTGCATTGTATGCATTCATACGATTTCCTGGTGGATTATTTGCTGATTTAGAGCCGAAATACTCTTCAGACAATTATGATTATATAATATATGCTTATGTTATTTATGCGATCTTATTCATGCTTGGGGCTCTGATAAGCAATAAGAAAAATATCAGATGGATTATTCTAATAATATTTATTCTTGCTTTGCTGTTGAATATACGTGGCTGTTATATTCAACACGAAAAATTTAAATCCATGTTTTAATAGAAAAATCTAATCAACCGCCATCAGGAAATCCGGCTCCGCGGCGTTGCAGCTTTCTCAGAATATCCAGGCTCCAAGGAACACGGCGAATAATATGCCGATTATAATAAAGATAGCCCAGCCAATTATCCCGAACTCTGTCAACTTGGAAATCCCCAATTTATACCAGGGAGTCCTTTTATTGAATCTTCTCAAGATGCCGCTCAATATCAGCGGCGACGGGACGCTGGCGCCTGAATGCTCGTTATCAGACTTTGTTTTTTCCTTGGAGTCCATGGATACCGTTGGTTGAATTATTAAGCTTCACGCAGTTTTGAATAGAACACACGGAGCAGGGAAAGCAAACTTGCGTGTTTCCTTGTATCGTTAAAAACAGCCAATAATGGCTTGACTACAAACAAATTCCCTAAGTCCGCGAAACTCCTGAACTTTCAAGCTCCCGCTTGCCGCAGCGACTTGTCACAACGTAGGCCTGGCGAAGCCGGGCGCAGTTCCGAACTTCCGCACTCCCGCACTCCCGAACTTCCGAACTCCCCCTCAGTATTCTTTCCTCAGATGTGAGGGGGGGATACCAAGTTCCTCGCGGTATTTTGCGACGGTGCGGCGGGCCACCTTGAGCCCGTCCTTGGCTAGCATCTCCATGATCTGCTTGTCGGAAAGCGGTTTTGAAGTGTCTTCGCGGGAGACATGGTCCTTTATCTTCTCCATGATGCTGCGGTTCGATACGGATTCGCCGTCGTCGCCTTTGTATCCAGTGGAGAAGAAATATTTGAATTCAAGCAGGCCGTTCGGGGTCTGCATGTACTTGTTGGCGATGGCGCGGCTGACTGTCGTCTCGTGGATCCAGAGCTTGTCGGCGACCTGCTGCATCGTTAGCGGACGCAGGCTCTCGACTCCCTTCTCAAAGAAGTCGAACTGGCTGTCGACGATCACTTCAGCGATGCTCTTGATCGTGGTCTGCCTCTGCGACAGGCTTTTGATGAGCGTCTTGCCCTGGATGAGCTTGGCCTTGATGTACTCCTTCGTCTCCTCGGCAGTGTTCGGATTTTCAAGGAGGCTCAGGTAGAACTGCGAAATCCGCAAACGGGGGAAATTGTCGTCCTTGGAGATGACCACATACTTGTCATCCCTTTTCTCCACGACAACTTCCGGTATCACGAAAATCGGGTTGTTGGGCGACATGGAAAGGCCGGGATACGGGTTGAGGTGCCGGATTTCCGTGAGAAGCTCATTCAGTTTTATCATGGATATCTTCATCTTCCTGGCGACCTGCGGAAGCTTGTTCTGTCCGATCTCCTTGATGTGCGACCTGACAAGTTCCGCGGCCAGGGAATGCGCCTTGCCCTTGAACTTCAGCTGCAGGAGGAGGCATTCCTTCAGATCCCTTGCGGCTATTCCGGGAGGATCGAATGCCTGGACGAAATCGAGGACCTTCTCCATTTCCTTCACGGTCACATGTCCTGCAGTTGCGAGATCCGCAAGATGGCTCCGCAGATAGCCCTGTTCATCGATGCTTCCTATGATGAGTTCGGCGAGTTCCTTGGTCTTGTCGTCGGTTCCGGAGAGCTTGAGCTGGTCGAGAAGCTGTTCCTGAAGTGAGGCTTCCTCAGTCAGCGATTCGAAGAAATGCTGGCGTTTCTCCTCGTCGTCGCTTGAGAAATGGCGCTGTGAATGTGACGGCACAAGGGAGTTCTGCCAGGAGTCGGAGAGGTGGACGAGTTCGGCGATCTCATGGTCGGACTTTTCGGAATCGCGTGTCTGCTTGGACTCTTCGTCCTCCTCGGACGTCGAGGAATTGGTAAGGACATCTCCGGCGAGTTCCTCTCCGCCGGGTTTTTCCTGTTCGAGCACCGGGTTGTCCTGGAGCTCCTGGCTGACCTTCATCTGGAGTTCGAGCAGGGGGGCGACAAGGATCTCCAGGGACTGGATCTGCTGGGGGGCCAGTATCTGTTCCTGTTTCAGCTGCTGAGATTGAAATAATCCTTGATCGGCCATTGTGAAATTTTAAATCCCTGTTATCTTACGCATTCCTTTGGATAATAAAACCATTCCTTATACGTTAATATAGCCAGTATTTTGAATTTGGCTAAAGGTCGGTGAATTGTTTATGAATTTTGCCATAACTGTACTCGGAAGCGGGAGCCGCGGAAATGCAATACTTGTCCATAATGCGGGCAATGCGATACTTGTCGATGCCGGTTTCAGCAGGAAGGCGCTGCTTGAGAAGCTGTCCGCCGCCGGAATCAACCCCTGTATAATCAGGGCACTTCTGATCAGCCATGAGCACGGGGACCATGTCGATGGCGTCAGGCTTTTCTCCGACGAGCTTGGAATCCCGGCATATCTGACAATGAAAACTGCCGCAAGCCTGGAGGAGACCGGGAAACTCGGGAAAAAGAAGGTATTGTTCGAGACAGGATCCGTGTTCGACATAGGAGGGTTCCAGATAAGGCCTTTCGCCGTGCCCCACGATGCAATTGATCCGGTCGGTTTTGTAATATCCTCCGGCGACGCGAGAGCAGGGATAGCCACCGACCTCGGGCATATCAATTCGCTCTGCATGCAGAGGCTCAAGGACTGCGACGCGCTCATCCTCGAAAGCAACCATGATGTCGAGATGCAGAACAGGTCCGACAGGAATATGAGGCTGAAGCGGCGGGTGCTTGGAAAGCACGGGCATCTGAGTAATGAGGATGCGATCAATTCATTTGAGGAACTTGTGACTGAAAGGACCAAGTATGTGTTCCTGGTGCATCTGAGCAGCGACTGCAATGAATATGAGCTGGTTTTACGGACAGCCAGGGCGAAATTGGACGGACTGGGAAGGCCGGATGTCAAGCTGATAATCGTGTGCCAGGACAAGGCGTCTGAAACAATATGGATTTGAGTCCTTTTTATTCAAGGGAGGCTGATCCTGCAAACTTTACGCATGAATTATACAGGATAGAGGTTTAAATTTCCGCTAGACTGTGCTAAAATAACAGATTTAGAAAATTTGTCGATTTAACTCCGGTATCTAAGATATATGGCTCAGGATTTCAAAAAAGATGCAAAAGAAGGCATGAAGGAGACCCAGAGGGCTTCCGACATGCTCATGCTTTCACTTGATGACGACGTGCAGACCAAGATAAGGACTGCCAATAAAATACCTGCGGTAAACAAGGACGAGGACAAGATCAAGACAGGCGTGAAAATGCCGCCTGTCGACATTGGGCAGGAAAAGACAAAGACCGGCAGGAAAATGTCCGGTGATGATGAACAGGATAAGATAAAGACGGGCAAGAAAATACCGGCTCCGGCGCCAAGGGGCGCTGAGGTCGCTTCTGCGGCTCCTGAAGAGGCTGAAGAGCCCATGTCATCGGAAACGATCTCGATCAAGAGAAGTTCGCTTGTTGAAAAGAAGGAGAGGGTCGAGATTGCTCCCAAGGTTCCTGAAAAGCGGGTCTGCAAGATCACATGCTACAAGTGCGCGCAGAAACTCGACCTGACGGAGCTTGAACCGTTCTCAAAGGTCAACTGTCCGTCCTGCAATGTCGAAATAATAGTTCCGAAGTGGTTTGACAATTATCTTCTTGAGGAGCCGGGCGGGGTCGGAGGAATGGCGGTCGTCTACAGGGCTCTCGATCTTACACTCGACAGGGAAGTCGCGATAAAGGTGCTGAATCCCGATGTCGCCAGCGCGACCGAAAGATCCCATCTGTTCCTGCACGAGGCGAGGACGGCCGCAACGGTCAACCATTACGCGGTTCTTCCGATCTATACATGCGGTGAATTTGAAGGCCAGCCTTATATCGTCATGCAGTTCATGGATGGCGGTTCATTGGACAAGAAGCTGGAGGAGAACAAGGAACAGTTTCCGATAAACGATGTCATCAAGTGGATAAGGGATGTGGCGGAGGGGCTTGACAATGCGAGAAGGCACGGGATCATACATCATGACATAAAGCCCGCCAACATCATGATGGACAAGGACGGGAATGTGAAGATTGGCGATTTCGGGATAGCCCAGGCCATGAGGGATTCACGTTCGGAGACCATAGCGAAAATAACCAAGCTGTGGGCGAGTCCGCATTATGTCAGTCCGGAAAAGGCCCTTGACGGCAAGGAAGACCACACGGGCGACATCTACAGCCTTGGTGCGACTTTCTACCAGCTTATCACAAAGCACACCCCGTTTGAAATTGATGATATCGACGAACTTGTCAGGAAAAGAATCCAGGAGGATCCGCCAAATCCCAAGAAGCATCGTGCCGACATACCGCAGACGGTCTCCGATCTGATAATGAAGATGATGAGCCGCAAGCCTGATGCAAGGCCTACATACAGGGACATAGTCAACTGCCTCAACACTCTTATAAAGGAGCATGACAAGAGGAAGGATGCCAGGGAGAAGCACGTCAAGAAGCCTCTTCCCGCCGAAAAGAAGAACGGAAAGGTCTTCGGTCCGAAGAATAACGGAACACCTCTGGATCTGCCGAGGGCGAAGCACCCGCTTATAACGATTGGTATCCATGTTGCCATTTCAGTGGTCATGCTCGGTTCTGCGTTTTTGATATGGCAGAGCGGCATGCTCGACAAATATCTCTACAAGGGCGGAAAACTGCCCAAGGATCTTGTGAAGGATGCTACGAACATGTTTTCTATCGGCGACTGCAAGCAGGGCGGCAGGATCGCCGAGCGTGTCCTCAACGACGGGACTGCGCGTGTCGCCGCAAGAAAGCAGGCAGGCATCCAGTATGCCTTTGCAAAATACCTTGCAAATGATCCTGAAGCAGGAGTTGACGCTTCAAAGATCTACGAGAAGCTGGTTGTCGTAGCGGGCATCAACGAGGAGGATCCGTATCTGGAGATACTCAGATACCTCGGAGGAGATACAAACTCGCCCAAGCAGCTCAATGAGAGGGTCGATGTGGAAGGCAACAGGTTTATCGCGATTCTGGCCGCGCAGGCGATCTACATCAGGTACATCTATGACAAGAATTCCTGTGTCGAGCTCATGAGCTCATCCAATTACTACCTGAAACTGGTCGGAAATGCGCCCGGCGAATTCTGGGGTTCGGTATGGAAGGATCGCGTTTCCTTGTGGAAGGAATGGACTGAAAAGGCCAAGGGGGATTCGACAAAGCTGGAAGAGGCCGTAGCGGATTACAAGGTCGACGTAAAGGAAATCAAGCCCGAAGTCAAGCCGGTCACCCCGGTCACACCCCAGCCTGTCAAGCCTGTTGACAATGCTCCTGTGGCGAACAATGTTACGACGACGAACACGGTGGAAAGGATGAAATCCACATTTGATGATCTGGCGGTGACCATCTCTGAAGATGCAAAAAACCTGAAGGTCGCCGACTTGACTCCGGAATGGATACAGGAGCGCCGGGCCTTTGCCGCGAACAGGCCGAAGCCTGCCGACTATACTTTCAGCATGGGCGCGTTCAGGACTTATCTTGAAAGCATCCCGGAGGACAAGCGGGTTGCGGAGGAAAGCAGGTACAAGCAGGTCAGCGGGATAAAGAACTATATAGCGGTACTCATGGAGAGGAATCCCTACGACAAGCCTTTGAAGCTCAAGAACGGCAGGATTATGACCGGCGACATCATGGTCAACGCCAACTATATCTCAGTGAAGAACAGGGCTAATAAATACGACCGTCTTGGATGGGACCAGTTCGGGGTGGAGCAGGTCTCCCAGATACTTGATCACTTCGGGAATTTCAGATTGAATGCCAGCGGAGGAGCCACTGTGTCCAAGACGCAGCAGAAGCTCGAAGCGGCGGAAGACTTCCTGCGCATAGGCATCTTCTGCGACTGGTATGGAGATTACGCTTCAGCCGTCAAGTTCGCAAAGAAGGCCTACGGCACAGATCCCAGGGTGGAAGACAAGGTCAAGAAATTTCTGATGCAATAAGAATTCCGTCAGGAGACGGAATTCTTATAGATCCATCAGCCAGCCATGCCTGTCAGGAATCTCGCCGTACTGTATGCCCGTGAGTTCATCGTAGAGCTTCTTCAGAACCGGACCGCATTTTGCACGGTCATATTCAAGGGTTTTGTCGGCATATACGATCCTCCCGATCGGGGTGATGACCACGGCTGTGCCGCATGCTCCGATTTCCGCGAAATCCGCAATCTCCTTGAAGGCGATAGGACGGCGTTCCACGGGAATTCCCATGTCCTTGGCGAGCTGCATCAGGGATTTGTTGGTTATGCTTGGAAGTATGGTCCGCGAATCCGGGGTGATATAATTGCCGTTCTTGGTTATTCCAATGAAGTTGCTTGTACCGAACTCATCGACATACTGCCTTGACTTCGAGTCGAGGTAAAGCACTATTGGGAATCCCATCTTCTTTGCGATGATGTTGGCGTGGAGACCGGCCCCGTAGTTGCCGGCCGTCTTTATATGGCCCGTGCCATGTGGCGCCGCCCTGTCGAAGTCCTCCATTATTATGGCGTCGACAGGCTTTATGTTCCCCTTGTAATATGCTCCGACAGGGACGACAAGCACGACGAAATCATACTGGTCCGCAGGAGCGACCCCGATACGGGAGCCCGTCCCTATCAGCAATGGCCGTATATACATGGAACCGCCGGTGCCGTAGGGAGGTACAAAGTCAATGTTCTTCTTGACAGCCTCTTTTACAGCTCCGATGAATATTTTCTCTGGAATTTCAGGGCAGTGTAGGTAGTTCGCGGTGTCATTCATCCTCTTCATGTTCTCTTTAGGCCTGAAGATCCTGACTTTTCCATTTTTGCCGCGGAAAGCCTTCAGACCCTCGAAACAGGCCTGTCCGTAGTGCAGGCATGTGGCCGCTATGCTCATTGATATTTCGTGCTTCCTGCTGAGCTTGAGCGGACCCCATTTGCCATTCTTATAGGTGCTCCTGGCATGGTACGCCGCAGGCGTATATTCGAATCCTAACTTGCTCCAGTCGATTTTTGGCATAGGAAATTCTCTGTTGAACTAAATTTGTTTTATACTGTTCAAGGCATATAATAACGACTGAATTAATTCCTACAAATAAAGTTTTAACAGTTTTTTTAAATAAAGTTTTGGTAAATTCGGCATTTTAAGCTAAAATTATGTCAAAACAAATAAATATTTTAACGGAGGTGTAATGTGAATAGTTGGTTCAGGATTTCAATGTCTGCTGTTCTTCTTTCGGTACTTGTAGCAAGCACAGGATGCTCGACAATATCACGCTGGTTCGGATGGGATGAAAGCGGCGATGAGACTGCCGGCATGGTTCCTCCGCCTACCACCGACCTTCAGCCCGGCCCATGGTCAGAAGCAGGCATGCTTCCTCCTGGAACAAGGGCCGGATGGAACCCTATCCCGGGCATGACGCTTCCCACGGTCTATTTCGCCTATGACCAGTCCACGATCGGAACGACCGAACAGGCAAAGCTCGAGCAGGTTGCCAACATCCTCCTCCAGCAGAAGGACGTGAATGTCATCATCGAAGGAAACTGCGATGAACGCGGAAGCAGCGAATACAACAGGTCCCTCGGCGAACGCCGTGCACTTGCAGTGAAGGTGTATCTCGCTAAGCTCGGAATTGCCGATACCCGCATGCAGACCCAGAGCTATGGCGAAGACAAGCCGGCAGTACAGGGAGCAGATGAGTCGGCATATGCCAAGAACAGAAGGGCGGATCTCATAGCCGCAAAATAACAATTTCATGGTTCAATCATCCTGAATTTGGGTTCTGGCAATTCAAATTCAGGATTTTTTTATTGCCATTCCTGCCATGTTTTTGACGGGGAATCTATGAATTCAAGCAGGGAAATAAGATCAAAGGAGCGCGTCCTGCATGCGATCAGGCATGAGGAGACCGACCGCATACCCCGCTTTGTGAATTTTTCACCGTCAGTTGCGGCAAGGCTTGCCAACGAACTCCAGCTCACAGATGTCAACGCGCTCAAATCCTATTTCCAGTCCGATATCTACATGTTCGAGATACAGTACAAATGCCCGCATATCGATGGAAAGGACCTCTTCGGAATCGTATATGAAAGGTCTCCGGAGAAGAAAAAGAAGATCAAGTTCCATCCGCTGGCCAATATCCAGGGCGAGGATGATATCGTCTACCATGACTGGCCGAACCCGGACTGGGCCGATTACACAACCTTGAAACATAAGCTTTCACAGTCACATGCCGAAGGAATCTTCACCGCCGCAAGCTGCGGAGGAGGACTCGTAAGCCAGACCTTCAACCTCATCGGACGCGACAACTTCATGTCGGCGATCAGTTACAGCCCTCACCTGATCAACGCGGTAATCTGGAAGCTCAATGAGTTCTTCATGGAAGTTGACAGGAGGATTTTCACCTGCGGCCACGGAATGATCGACATGAGCTATTATGTCAATGATCTTTCAAGCGTCGACACCGACATCTTCCGCGATTTCTTCGCAGGCCCCCTGGCCGAACTCAACAGGCAGGCGAAAAGCTTCGGATTGAAGACAATGCTCTATACTTCCGGAGCAGCGTTCGAGCTCATGCCCCAGCTGATAGAGTGCGGCTATGATGTAATTGCCCCGGTACAGTTCTCCGCAAAAGGCGCCGATACGGAAACTTTGAAGAACAAGTTCGGAGATCAGATCGCGTTCATGGGGCATGTCAGCGTGGATTCAGTGCTGTCCCTGAAATCAGTCGAAGAAGTGCACGATCATGTCAGCCAGATCTGCGAAACCATGAAGGCGGACGGCGGTTTCATCATCGGACCCGACGCCGTCATCGAAGACAATGTCCCCACCGAAAACATACTCGCCCTCTACGAGGCCGCAGATATATATGGGAACTACGAGTAACTGGCAACTGGATACTGGAAATTCGGAATGTGTGATTTGAAAATTAAAGGAGCGCTGGCTTGTCACGTCATAGCTTCTCAGCGACGACGGACGTCCAGCCGGCAATTGCTTCTGATGATTTAAATTAGTTGGAGTTCACAGCTTTAGCGTGTCTTGTATTCTCATCCTTTTTAAAAAATTCTTTGAATATCTTTATTCCTGGTTAAACTTCGAAATTCGATATTCTGTGTTCGTTATTCGATATTCCATCAGTTGTTGAGACTATGTATTGGCGCCGGGATCTTTCCGCCCCATTTGATGAAACGGCTTGATTTGCCGACATTCCTCACCGGCAGGACCGCACTGCTTCCGAAAAGTCCGCCGAACACCGCGATGTCCCCGGCCTTCTTCCCGGGAACGGGAATTATCCTTACCGCAGTCGTCTTGCGGTTGATCACTCCGATCGCCATCTCATCTGCGATGATCGCGGAAATAGTGGCTGCATCCACATTGCCTGGAATTGCGATCATGTCGAGTCCGACCGAACATACGCTTGTCATCGCCTCGAGTTTTTCGAGGGTAAGGCTTCCTTTTCGAACGGCTTCGGAAAGTTCCGCATCCTCGCAAACAGGAATGAATGCGCCGCTCAGTCCGCCTACGCTCTGGCTTGCAAACGCACCGCCTTTCTTGACGGCATCGTTCAACATTGCGACAATCGCAGTCGAGCCAGGAGCGCCAATATCGTCAACGCCGAGAATCCTCAATATTTCGCCGACACTGTCACCTATCTCCGGAGTGGGGGCGAGCGAAAGATCAACTACTCCGAAAGGCACATCAAGACGTTTCGCGATCTGCCTGCCAAGCAGTTCACCGCAGCGCGTGACACGGAACGATGTCTGCTTTATCTCCTCGGCAAGATCGTCGATGCGCAGGTTTTCCGCGCCTTCCTGGCTGATCTTCCTCTCGAGCGCACGAGCGACGACGCCTGGACCGCTGACACCGACATTTATGACGCATTCAGGTTCGCCGTGTCCATGGACAGCTCCTGCCATGAACGGATTGTCTCCGGGCTGGTTTGCGAATATCACAAGCTTGGCGCAGGCGAAACCGTCTTTCTTGGCGCTGCCTTTTGCGAGCTTCACTATGACTTCTCCGAGCATACGCACCGCATCCATATTGACTCCGGACTTTGTGCCGGCCACGTTTACGGAAGAGCACATCTTGCCCGTGGCGAACATCGCTTCCGGTATTGAATCGATAAGGACCTTGTCAGCCTTGCTCATCCCCTTTTCGACGTTGCAGGAGTATCCACCGACGAAATTGACGCCGACAGCGGTCGCCGCCTTGTCTATCGACTTTGCAACGGCGATATATCCTTTTGCGTCGAATCCTGCGCATACATGGGCGAGGGGGGTGATGGAAATACGCTTGTTGACGACCTGGATCCCGTATTCCTCTCCTATTTCATCTGCGACCTTCACGAGGTTCCTGGCGTAGTCCCTGATTTTCTTCTCGACGGCTGCGCAGGTCTTCTTCACGTTGCCGCATCTGCAGTCGAGCAGGTTTATCCCCATCGTAGTCGTCCTGAGATCCAGATGTTCCTTCTGGATCATCGATACCGTCTTCAATATCTGGTCTGATCTGATCATGGTTTCCTCATTGGGCTATTTAATGTTTTCAGGCTTTAATTCTTTTCCATCAAACCATATTATGGTCAGTTTTTTTAATTTGGCCAAAGGTTTTAAATCATTTCGTGTAATATTTGCACCGTTTATAGTTAATGAAGTCAGACTGTCAATATTTGATATATTTATTATACCGTTAATATCGATATTGTCAGAATGAACTCCTAAATATTGTAAGTTTTTCAATTTTTGCAGGCAGATTATCCCGTCATTTGTAATAGAACATTTCGCGATCCCCAAAGTCTTCAATGCAGGAATTCTTGAAAAGGAAAGAAAGGACTTGTCCGTGATATTTAAATCACCAGAAATAAACAACTCCTTCAACCTTTGCAGCTTGTCTATATTGATTAAAGATTCATCTGTAACACCTTCTCCTATATTTAATGATTCCAGGCTGCTGAAGTTTTTTATAATAGTCATCATTCCCTTGTCAGAGAGAGTTGCAAACGGAATTTTAAGACGTTTCAAGTATTTCAGGCATGAAATATTGGAAATTCCCTCATCTGAAATTTCAGCAGACCAAATTTCCAGATCCTCAAGATCTTTGACTTCGGAAACATATTTCAGCCCTGCATTTGTGATTTTTGTGTCGCGGAGATTTAATTCCTTGAGCTTTTGGAGGCTTCCAAGATCGGCGAGGCCCTTGTCAGTTATATTACATTTTCTCAGGTTAAGAACCTCAACGTCCTTGCATAGAGATAGATACTGCATGTCAGAGTCCTTGATTTCTTCTTTTGCTTCGGAAAAATCAATTGTGTATCTTTTTGCGGAAAGTTGTTTATAACGAACCACTGCGGGTTCAAGATGCCATGGCTTTTTTTCAGGAGGGAGGATCCATCCGTTTATATTTATAAGTTCTTTAAAATCTTTAGTCTTGATAGTATTAACATGAATATCTAAAAACAAGATAGATGTAAAGTCCCCTGCGGCTCCTGGTTTAGTATACATAATAATTGTCTTATCCGCATTGGGAGAGCTGAATTTCATGTCCCTTCCCAAATAGATATAATCAGTATGTCCATTGCGAATATCTTCAGGGGTGTCAGGTCTTTTGGTCTTTGAATAAGGAGCAATATAGCTACCGCCGTCTTCGCATATTCCGGAATTCATTAAATATCCCAGGTCCGGTGGCAGAAAGTCATTTGATTCATGTGATGACATGCGCATTGATATACCAATCATCCTGAACCGGGCTTCGCTTCTCGAAATAATATTTTTTTTCTTTTCCTGGGATAAATGGAGAAGAATGCCTGTTACGAGAATACAGGTGGCAATAGATGTGAAAAACAGGATTTTCCATTTCATAGAAATTTCGACATGTGTTACGGAATTGAGCCGCCTGCGCCAATAAAATTCTGCATGACAAGCTGACGGCAAACTTCAAAATTATTGCCGGCAAGATGCCAGCGCTCCTTTAAATCACAAGTTTCAAGTATCGAGTATCAAGTATCCAGCATCCAGCATCAAATTTCGTTCGTCGCAACAAAGATGTCCCGGTGCTGGAGTTCGATCACTAGCCCGGTCTTGACACTGAACTCGTCCAGGGACTTCCTGACATCCTTCATCGATTTCACCGACGACATGTCAAGAAGAAGTATCATTGTATAGCGGTCCTCGTGGACTTTCGTCGAGAGGTCAAGGATGTTTATACCTAGTTTCTTGCAGAAGGAACTGACCTTTGCTACAAGCCCGACCTGGTCTTCGCCTTCGGCAGTGAGTATGTACATGGATTCGCCGGACGAAACCTTTTCGCGTTTAAGGATGTGGGATTCCTTTATTCCGATCTCAAAGGAGAATTCAGGATTCCTGTCATGTCCTTTTTTAGAAAGCGCTTCCTTTATCTTCTGCTGGGAGACCTCGTCCGGGAAGGATGCGACGAGTATCATGGTGAAATAGCCGCAGAGCGTGGTCTGGCTGAGATCGGCGAGATTGCCGTTCATCTCGCTTATGACGCTCGTGACGTCGGCGACTATCCCGGGGCGGTCCTTAGCCATCACTGAAATTATGAATTGTCTGGCCATATAAATTTTTCCTCTGTAAAAATTTATAAATAATTAAACACATCAATATACATGGAAATTGGCAAAAAGCCTGTTTTGAGATGACGGCATAGCCAGGGAGTCGATTCGGCTCAGGTTGTCTTTTCCTTCAGCAATTTCGCCTCTTTCTCCTGTTTTTCAAAACAGTCGCTGCATATCCCATGAGTGACCATGGCATTGAATCCCTGCTTGTAGAATTCCTCCTGCGTATACCATTTTCCGTTGAACTCTATTTTCCGGCACCAGGCGCACATCTTGACCAAATTTTCGAGATAGAAGAGCCGTTCGAGAATCCTCTTTGTCATTATGTGTACCGGCAGCCAGATGGCAATGACGATAATGGTCTCCAGGATTGCCTCGCTCCAGATATGCGTATGGGATATGCCCATCATAAGGGAGGGCAGTCCGATGATTTCATCCAGCCATGAAATGATTATGATCATCATGAAGCCGATGTTCTGGTAGAGCAATATCCTTTTTGGAATCCTGCGTTCCATTGAAGCATCCCTTCAAATATTGAAACCGTGGGAATTTAAAAAGCTTCTGACAAATCCGAATATCGCCGGCATCTTGTATATGATGATGGCCACAAGTGCGCCCGACAGGACATATGCAAATACCATCAGCGGTTTCCTCACCTGTGCCACGAATGTGTTCCTGATTATGAGCACCAATATGAATATCAGCACAATCAGTAGCAGCGCCATTAAGAATTTGTCGTCCATCACTTATGCTCCTCCAGGAATTTCTTCAGGCCTTCGATATAAATTTCCTTGGAATCGTCAAACCCCTCGTTGTGTCCGCCCCTGATCTGAAGGAACTCCTTGGGCTCCTTGGCGGAACTGAAAAGCTTTTTTCCATGAGAATAGGGGATAATTTCATCGTCAGGACTGTGGATTACAAGGACAGGGCATTTGATTTTTCCGATATAGTCCAGCGTATTGTACTTGTAACGGCAGAGAAGACGCACCGGGAAAATACGGTATGCGTCCGCGGCTACATCCGGTGTCGATGTGAATGAAGATTCAAGTATCAGCAGACGCGGACTGTTGTCCTTTGCGAGGTTCGCAGCGATCGAGCCGCCAAGGGATCTGCCCATCACGACTATTTCCCTTTCCGGGATCTTCTTTTCCTTCATAAGCCAGTCATAGGCCGTCTGCGCATCGTAATAGGTGCCTTTTTCAGACGGACTGCCTTCGCTTTTCCCGTAGCCCCTGTAGTCAAAGAGGAGCACGTTGTAGTTCATCTTGGAGAAGTTCTCGGCGACATCCAGGCTGTAGCACATGTTCCCGCCGTTTCCATGGCAGAAGATGACGGTGCCGGCAGCAGGATTCCTTGCGGGCACATACCATGTGTTTATTTTTACGCCGTCATGAGTCTTGAGCATGAGATCCTCGAATTCAAGGCGAGTATCGGCAGGCGTGCATACTATCCCCCTTGTCGGGAAGTAGATCATCTTTGACTGGAACAGGAACATCAGGAGCAGAATCCCGAAATAGACACCGCAGGCGACTGTAAGGAAGGAGACCATGTATTTCTTGAATGTTTTTTTTGCTGGTGCCGGCTTGAACATCAAGCAATTACTCTTTTAGAGATTATGAAATGTCATGAATTACCAATATCCAACAAGGAATGTCCAATATCCAATGAAAGCCTTGTTTTTTTGTGAGCACTGACTTCATCATTGGAAATTCCTTGTTCGATATTGGATATTCGTGTCTTGTCCTGAAATAAGTTGACACTTGCCAAAAGGAAAGGCAAGTAGTATGAAAGAGGTTTTCAGGTATAGTGAGT
>Ga0154564_103_pt1 | contig 29541 bp, 34 predicted proteins | sample RifGroF2_FD_105707 | JGI IMG/M metagenome (GOLD analysis project Ga0154564, IMG submission 105707) | Lentisphaerae bacterium GWF2_49_21
TAATTGCGCCTGCGATGGGAAAGTTTGCCGGCGGGGAAATAAGCAAGAGGCAGGGATGGGGCGAAATACCAGCCGTCAAGAACAACAGAATATCCACAGGCATGGATGAAAGCCTTATCTACAGGCTCGGTCCGCGCATGACCGAATCGCTGAAGATATTCAGGAAGTGCTTCTATCCGGAAGGAATTCCATCCGATGCCAGCAAAGACAAACATTGAGGGGCAGGTTCAAATGAAAGCCACTTTAAATATTAATACGGTATTGCTGATATGCGCATCCATTGCTCTTCTGCCTTTTGTCTTTGGAACCTGCCTGTGTTTTGGAACAGTCTTCATAAGCCCCCTGGATTATTTGAGAGACAACCACGGACTCGGAGTGATAATTGATCTGAGGAGCCAGCGGCTTCTTGCGGGATTCATAGTCGGGGGAAGCCTGGCTGTCTCAGGAGCCGCATATCAGGCAGTGCTCCGGAATCCTCTTGCGGAGCCGTTCATCCTCGGAATTAGCGGCGGAGCTGGACTTGGAGCAGCGATTTCAATTGCCTTCGGTTTTACTGCGCTTGGATATCTCTTTCTGCCGTTCTTTTCATTCCTGTCGGCGCTGCTTGTACTGTCCCTGGTACTCGTGATGGCCCGGGGAGCAGGATCGGAGTATGCAAACAACATCATGCTCAGCGGTGTTGTGGCAGGAACACTGTGCTCAAGCGTCCTGATGTTCATTATAAGCGTACTCGACAACCATAAGCTAAACAGCGTGACATGGTGGATGCTCGGGAACCTGGAACAGGGCAATTCGGCTCTTCTCCATGCTGCAGGAATTGCTGCAGTTGCCGGGACTGTCATCCTGTTTCATTATGGCAGGGAGATAAATGCGCTGACACTTGGAGATGAAATGGCGTTCTACCTCGGTGTAAATTCAAGGACACTCTTGCTTGCAGTCCTGGGTATCGCTTCCCTGCTCACGGCTGCTGCCGTCTCCATTTCTGGAATAATAGGTTTTGTCGGGCTTGTAATTCCACACATCCTGAGGAGACTTTTCGGCGCGGACCACAGGAGGCTGTTCCCCCTTTCTTTCCTGTATGGGGGGATGTTCCTGATGGTCTGCGATACGTTTGCAAAAACAGTCCTGAGCCCGCGGGAGATTCCGGTGGGCGTCATCACCTCCCTTGTGGGTGGGCCTTTTTTCATATGGCTTTTGAACAGGAAGTCTGCAAGGCTGGGAAGCGGAGGTGATTCATGATGATATCCGCAGATAATATAACATGTAGCTATCCGGGACTTGGAAGGAATGTCGTTTCCGGAATGAGCTTTGCAATAGACAAAGGCGAGTTTGTGGCCCTCATAGGGCCGAATGGCGCAGGCAAGACCACCGTATTCAGAGTTCTGGGGGGATATGTCAAACCTTCTTTGGGAACTGTCAGGATCAAAGACAGAAGTATCCTGGAGATGTCACGCGGACAACGGGCGGGAATACTGGCAGTCGTCCCCCAGAATGTGTTTACCCCGTTACCTTACTCTGTAAGACAGATTGTCGAAATGGGAAGAGTGTCACGTCTTTCAAGGTTCATTGCTCCTTCAAAACGTGACATCAAGGTAATTTCCGAAGCGATGGCAATGATGGATGTGGAAAATTATTCCGAGACTCCGTTCAGCAATTTGAGCGGCGGGGAAAAGCAGAGGGTGATGCTGGCAATGGCGCTCGCACAGGAACCGGAAATTCTGCTCCTCGACGAACCAACCGCCCATCTTGACATCGGACACAGTTCCCGCCTGATGAAAATCCTCGGTGAACTGAATAGGAAAGGAAACCTTGCAATCATCCTCATCTCCCATGACATAAATATAGCTGCAAAATACTCATCCAGAATGATCCTGATGAAATCCGGCAGGATTATCAGGGATGGAAACATCAAGGAAGTAATGGATTCGCGCCTGATTGAAAGTGCATACGACTGCAAAGTGAGCATACTAGAGGATGGGCATGATGCGAGATTTATTGTCCCGCTTTAAATAATTTGACAAGATTTCCCGAAACCAGGCATGCGCAACTTGAGAAAATTCCAATAAATTAGGATTTGATGTAATAAAACATGACTAATGGTAGCACGATTATTATAAATGTGCTACTATATGGCTTTTCAAAGGAAGAAGGAGGTATAAGGCGCATGAGTCGCAATATCGCAAAGGAACTTGCAAGAAGCGTTGCCGAGAAAAGGAAGATGGAACAGAAGCGGATCGCTGAAAGAAAGAGGTACGAGCATGGTGCGTTGGCGAATCAGGCTGTTGGCAACAGGAAATCACTTGAGGAGGAAATAAGGAGGAAGAGCGCCGCGGAAAAGTTTTTGCCTCATGCGAAGGTGATTTTGATTCTCTTCCTCTTCGTGGCATTTATAGTTGTTTCGGCAGGAGTTCTGGACAAATATATGCGCAATTCAAAGGCCAGGTATTCAAATACCAATGGAGTAATCTTTGATCCGTACAAGGCGGACAGTGAAACCAGGGCGCGTATCAAAGAGATGGAAAATAAGATTCCGGAAATCATTGAAAAGGGGAAGAGCCCTGAAATAAGCAATTTGAAGGCTCAGGTTGGGCAGTCCTTCAAATTCGATATCGTGTCCCTTGCGAAGGTACAGAATGAAACTGCGGCGACGGTCGAGATTATCGGAGATGGAACTGCACCGGTACCGGTAGTCTTCAGATGGAGCCAGGACGGAAAATTCATCAATTTGAAATATTAAGGGGGGCAGACATATGAACATGAGCGGGAGAAGTTTGGTATTCAGAGGGGCTTTCACATTAATCGAACTGCTTGTAGTTATTGCGATCATCGGGATAATAGCTGGAATGATGCTGCCAGCGCTGTTCGCGGCGAAGGAAGAGGGCAAAAAGACGAATTGCATCTCCAATCTCAGGCAGATCGGGCTTGCACTAAGCAACTACCGCGAGGATTACAATGCCTGGAACTGTCCGATTTCCATGGGCAAAGATGAGACAGGGATATCAAGATACTGGCTCTCAGGCATAAAATATTATCTGGGAAATTATAATGTCTACCAGTGCCCAAGCCAGGAGCCGCCGATTCTTTCACAATATGACATTACTGATGTTTATCTGTCCTACGGGATGAGCAGCTGCAATTTTCCAGGAGGACTGAATCTCGCGGGAGGGGCATTGCCTGCAAGAGATCCGAGGAAAAAGGCATACAGCTTCTGGTATTCGGTCAAGGATGAGAACGTGAAGAACAAGACCGTGATATGGGTTGCCGACTGCGGCATATACACTACCGGTGCATCATGCTGGGTCGGGAGCAGCGATTCATTCACGGATCCCATGATCCGCGTTGCATTAAGGCATAAGAGGGGATTCAATGCGCTGCACTATGACGGCCATGTTGAACATTATATCCGTACAACAAAGGATCAGTGGGAAATTTATCCGGGATTCGTGAAATGATGAAATGGCGCTCCAGTACTTATGCCGCCATTGCCACGCTGAGCCTTTTCGTGCTTGGAATGAAACCGCCTGCTGATGGTGATACCGCCGTTGGAAAACAGACGAGGCCGGAAAGGATCGTGTCCCTCTGCCTGCCTGTCACGGAGATAATCTGTCAGCTGGAAATGCAAGACAGGATCGTAGGCATCTGCGATGGCGGCTGTCCTGAAAAGGTCAAGGGCAGGCCGAAGGTCGGCAAGGCGTTTGGAACCTTGAATGTCGAGTCCGTGATAGCATTGAAGCCTGATCTGGTATTTTGCTGGGGAGAAGGGAAGGTGCTTAGGGAGAAAGGACTGAATGTCTGCTCGATACATACGAGGGATCTTGACGGCGTGATCAGTCTTGTCGTGGAAGTCGCGGGCCTGCTTGGCGAGAAAAAACTGGCGGAGCCTGTGACTGCTTCGATGAGGGAGAGGATTGCAGGGATTCGGGAAAAGACTCAGTCCGTGAAGGAAAAGCCCCTTGTATATTTCGAAGCCGGTTCGCTTGGAAAGACCCGTGGAGCCGGTTCACTGACGCACGAGCTCGTAGAGAAGGCCGGAGGAATGAATCTTGCAGGGAAAGAGAATATCTCCTTCCCTCTGCTGAGCAACGAATTCATTATTGTAAGCAATCCTGACATCATACTTGTTGAGGACTACGGCGAATCCAACGAAAAAATAGCGGCAAGAAGTGGCTGGGGAAACGTTAAGGCCGTCAGGAACAATAAAATCTTCAGGTGTCCCACATCTTATACTAATTACGCTCCGGGATGTCTTGACGGTCTGGAGCAGTTCTCCCGCTGGTTCCATCCTGATCTCTTCAAAAAAGAGCCATTGCCGAAGAATGATTGAGATAGATACAGCGGTTTCGAGGACAGGAGGATGGTATGTGTTCCTGGGAATACTGCTTGCCGTCCTGCTTGCGAGCATGCTACTGGCGCTGGCCATCGGATCCACCGCGATAGGCCCCGTACTCATATTGAAGATGATCTCCTCAGAGATCGCCGGAATAGACAAAACTTGGGATTCCTGCCTTGAGACGATCATATTCAATGTGAGGATGCCACGGATATTGTTGGCAGTCTTTGTCGGTGGAGCACTAGGTATCGCAGGATGCGCCATGCAGGGGATATTCAGGAATCCTATGGCATCGCCATATGTGACCGGTATTTCTTCTGGTGCTGTTTTTGGGGCATCACTTATAATAGCACTGGACTTGAGCAGGGCATTGATGACTCCGGCTGCGTTCATCTTTGCGCTTTCGACATCTTTCCTGGTGTATTATCTCGCAAAGGTCAAGGGAAAGGTTCCAGTCGGCACGTTGCTACTCTCGGGTATTGCCGTCTCTCTCTTCTTTTCCGCACTCATAACATTCACGCAATACATCGCCGGAGAAAGACAACTGCAGGAGATGATGTTCTGGCTCATGGGCGGTCTTTGGACAAGCAACTGGGGAAAGATGGCGGTGTCAGTGCCTCTTATAATTCTCGGAGGCGGCGGAATATTGTGTTATGGACGCGATCTTAATATCCTGCTTTCCGGAGAGGAACAGGCGTGCAGCCTTGGTGTGAACGTGGACAACGTAAGGAAGATAATCCTCATCTTTGTCTCAATTGCCACGACCGGAGCAGTTGCGTTCTTCGGTATCATAGGATTCGTCGGGCTGATAATTCCGCACATCATGAGGATTTTCGCAGGTCCGGATCACCGTGTGCTTCTTCCAGCATCATTCCTGGGAGGTGCGATATTCCTTCTCTGGATGGATACTCTTGCCAGGACGATAATACGGCCTTCGGAACTGCCTGTCGGGATAATTACGGCGATGGTTGGAGTCCCGTTCTTCATATTTCTGCTTCGAAAAAGGAAAAAGGAGATTGGATTCTGATGATCCTGAAAGTTGGCAACATACATTTCTCCTATGACAGCGACGAGACGCTGAAGGATGTCTCCTTTGAAGTGCACCAGGGTGAGATGTTGAGCATAATTGGTCCGAATGGCGCCGGTAAGAGCACTCTCCTCAAATGCATCAACCATCTATTAAATCCCAGTATGGGGACTGTATTTATGGACAACGATGATCTGCTGTCCATGAAACAGAAGGAGATCGCGCGGAAAATCGGATTCGTGCCTCAGAACTCGGTAAACAGGTTTTCTCTCAGCGTCTTTGACACCATCCTTATGGGGAGATTTCCGCACGTCAAGCGTTTCGAGTCGGAAGGGCTCAGGGACTTCGAGATATCGCACAAGGCGATGAGGGACTGCGGTATCGAACATCTTGCAGGAAGGCTTGTTACTGAAATAAGCGGAGGCGAATACCAGAAGACGGTGATTGCACGAGCCCTTGCCCAGGAGCCAAAAGTACTGCTGCTGGATGAACCTACTCTGCATCTCGACATCAGCCACCAGCTTGAGCTCCTGGAACTATTGAACGTCCTGACCCATGAGAAGGAGCTGATTACAGTGATCGTATCCCACGATCTCAATCTCGCGATGCGCTACTCCGACAGGATGCTGATACTGAAGGATGGGAAGGTATTCAAAGCTGGAATTCCGGGTGAAATCCTCACGGTTGGTGCGTTGAAGGAGGTTTACGGCATTAATGCCGAGATAAGGTTTTTCGCTGAATCCAAAACCTGCATAATTCCAATTTCAAAATGTTAAAAAATGTTAACGAAAGGATAATAAATGGCATTCTACAAGCTCACATACAATGAGAAATACCGCTTCGCCACCCTCCACAACTATGGATGCACATTCAAGTGCCCGATATGCAGCTACAAGTTGTACAGCGGGGCGGAAGGCATTCCCGGAAAAGTCTTTCCGGCACCTGCAAGATTCCTGTCAGTTGATGAGATGAAAGCCGCTTTGGAATCAGTAGATATCGACAAGGTTAACTTCATGGGCGGTGAGCCGTCCATTGCAAAGGAACTCCCAGAAATGCTTGAGTTCGTGAAGAACAAGTTGTCGGTAAGGACATTTCTTGGCCATACTAACGGCAGCGGAATACCGATTAAGAACTTGGACGGAGCAAATGTCGGACTTAAAGCATGGGACGAGAAGGTCCATCTGGAATATACTGGCAGAAATAAGAAAGGTATCTTTGAAAACTTTGCAAGGGCCCTTGAGTCGGGGATGGAGTTGAAGGCAAATGTCGTATACATCCCTGGACTAGTTGACTTGGACCAGGTTGAAGCAATAGCTGAATGGATTTCAAAACTAGGCAGGAATATTCCATTCCATATAATGGGCTATATACCTGTTCCAGGTCAGCCTTATGACAGGCCGACCGAGAAACAGATGAAAATGGCCGAAAGCATATGCAGGAAGCATCTGGAAAACGTGGGCAGCTCCCATCTTTGTTCTGAAGATGCGAAAAGGCTTTCGAAGAAGGATGACCGCTTTCAGGTGAAAATAATTGCCGGAGAATTATGATGAGAGGATAAAATTCTTAAAATATCGATTTTATGGCTTGACATGATAAATAATAAGTATATTATTAGCAATGATTATCATTAACAACAGGCTCTAATTATGAAAAACGGAAGATGCAGGGAGAAGCACTGGTGGCATGGCAAGTTCCGTGGTTGCGGGTACAGGGTGACCGTCGCCAGGGAGGCGATTCTCGATGTGCTTGCCAGGACAGACAAGCACATGAGCGCCGAGGACATATATATGAAGCTTCATCCGATCTACCCGAATATTGGTCTAACTACGGTATACAGGACATTGGACGTCCTTTCTAATTTAGCTCTCATTTTCAAGCTTGAAATAGGGGATGGAAGAGCCAGATACGAACTTGCGGAAAGCCCTAAGAAGCCAAGCCACCATCATCATCTTGTATGTACTGGATGCAAGAAGGTCGTGGATTATTCGGATTTCATAGACCAGGAAGTCAAGCTTCTCCAGGAAACTGAGAAAGGGCTTTCTGAAAAGTATAATTTCAAGATAACGAACCATCTGATCCAGTTCTATGGCCTGTGCAGTGAATGCTTGCCAAGGACGTAGTGTATATTTTTTTGTTTGTTAATGGAAATGATTATCATTATGATTATGAAAAACATTTTAAAATATCTCAAGCACTGGCCGGCTCTGCTATTTGGAGCAGTGGTTGCGGCGATATTCTTTGCCGTTATTTTCTCCTATCAGGTCAAGAGCACCGAAGTAGTAGTCGTGAAGACGCTTGGAAGGATTTCAGTCCACGATGAGCCTGGACTGCATTTCTGCTGGCCTTATCCGATAGATGAGATTTACAGATTCGACAAGAGGATGCGCTGTTTTGACGGCTATGAAGGCAAGCTCGAAGAGACAAGCACCGCCGATGGACAGGTGGTGGTTGCTGGCATCTATGTGGTATATAGGATTTCGGATGCTGGAAAGTTCTTCAAGGCAGCAGGAGAGGTTCACAGGGCGGAGGGTCTTTTGAACAACATGATGCGCTCCGCAAAAAATTCAACAATAGGAGCGCACACCCTTGATGAATTCATAAATACTGCAACTGGCGGCGTGAAACTCAAGCTTATTGAGGACGAGCTCAGGAAAGGGATCGCGGGAGAAGCGAGGGAGAAGCTCGGATTGGCGATTGAAGCCGTAGGATTCAAGTCATTCATTCTTCCTGAAAAGATCACGGGAAAGGTTTTTGAGAGGATGAAGGCCGAAAGAAACGTCCTGGCTGAAAGATTTCGTGCAGATGGCAAATCCGAGGGTAAGAATATCAGGGACCAGGCCGACAACAAGAAGCGGGAGAAGATTGTTGAAGCTGAATCCAAGGCGAAGGAGATAAGGGGGGAAGGAGACTCGCTGGCTGCTATATATTATTCCGTGTTCCAGGAAAATCTTGAACTTGCCATCTTTCTCAGGAAACTTGAATCCCTGAACAGAATAAACCCTGCAAAAATGACATTGATTCTAAGTTCGGACAAGGCTCCGTTTGATATAATGAACCATGACATGATGAACATTTCAAAGGGAAAGGAAAAACAATGAAAATAGCATTGAGTACATCGGGGCATTGTCTTGGGTCCCCAGTGGAAAGCCGTTTTGGACGTGCGTCGAGATTTATAATATATGATCTGGAAAAGGAGATTTTCGAGGTTCTGGACAACAAGGTCAACATGAATGCGCCCCAGGGGGCGGGGGTTCAGGCGGCAGCAAATGTGCTAATAGCCGAAGTCAAGGTGGTTATTACCGGGCATTGCGGTCCAAAGGCTTTCAATCTTTTGAAAAACGCAGGAGTGTCAGTTTATCTCGCCGAAGGGATTTCCGTCTCAGAGGCTATAAAACTTTATCAGTCAAATTCACTAAAAAAACAGGAGTCTGCGGATGTCGACGGGCACTGGCAGTAAAACAGCTGGAAAAATATTTACCGTTGCCGTGGCTTCCGGCAAGGGTGGTACTGGGAAGACCACCGTGGCGATCTCGATGGCTCTCTGTGCAGAAACGGATGTACAACTCCTGGATTGCGATGTCGAGGAACCGAACGCACATATCCTTTTAAAGCCCTCAATACAGGGCAATGAACATGTGTCGATGCCTGTGCCGTTCCTTGATGAAGCAAAATGCACAGGATGCGGAAAATGTTCCGGAATATGCGCCTTCAACGCAATTGTATTTTTAAAAAAACCTTTGTTCCTCCCTGATTTATGCCATAGCTGCGGACTGTGCATGAAAGTATGTCCGGGAAAAGCGATAATGGAGAAGCCCAGGCATATTGGGATATTGGAAATAGGGGCCAAAGGAGATGTTGGTTTTGTTTCAGGATGTCTTGATATCGGTATTGCATCTTCACCGGCGCTCATACGTGCTGTCAGGAAGCAGTCTAAAAATGCCGGGTTGGAGATAATTGACTGCCCGCCTGGCACGGCGTGTTCGTTCGTGACATCGGTTAAAGATTCTGATTTTGTACTTCTCGTGACCGAGCCTACCCGGTTCGGGCTTCATGACATGACGCTGGCAATTAAAGTCATAAAGCAGTTGAAGCTCCCGTTCGGAGTCCTCGTCAACAAGTCGATCTCAGATGATGACTGCATAGGGAAGTACTGTAGCAGTGAAAAGATTCCGCTGCTGATGAGGATACCCGATGACAGAAGCATAGCAGAGGCGTATTCCCGGGGTGTTGATCTTATGGAAGTCAAACCGGAATTGAAGGATGGATTTTTAAAGATGATTGATGCGGTAAGGGCCATTGCAGAAGAGGATGGAGGAAAATGAAGGAAATCGTAGTCATAAGCGGAAAAGGTGGAACCGGCAAGACCACAATTGCCGCATCATTTGCGGCACTTGCGGAAAACGCCGTAATGGCGGATTGCGACGTTGACGCCTCAGATCTGCATCTGATTCTCCGGCCAGTGATTAAAACCGGCAATAGGTTCTTCTGCGGCCATGAAGCCGAGATAAGGAAGAATGACTGCATAAGTTGCGGGGCGTGTCTCGCCAATTGCCGCTTTGAGGCCGTGAAGATGAATGGTGATGTCGCCGGAGAGGCCGAGTTTTCCATAGATGCTTCGGCATGCGATGGCTGCGGGGCATGCGTGTACCTGTGTCCTGTAAAGGCGATTGATTTCCATAGCCGTTACTGCGGTGAATGGTTTGTCTCAGACACGCGTTTTGGCCCCATGGTTCATGCGGTGCTTGCCCCTGGTGCGGAAAATTCCGGAAAGCTCGTGAATCTTGTACGTATGAACGCTAAGAAGACAGCCGAGGAAACGGGCGGGAATATCATAATAACCGACGGACCTCCAGGAATAGGATGTCCTGTAATTTCATCCGTGACAGGTGCAGACGCGGTTCTTGCGGTGGCGGAACCGACATTGTCAGGACTTCATGACCTGCGCAGGATCATGGAGCTTGCCCGTCATTTCGGGATCAGGACACTTGTCTGTGTGAACAGGTCGGACATGAATACCGGCATTTCTGAAGAGATAGAGAAATTATCTGCGGAATCCGGAGCCGTCTTTGCAGGCAGGATCCCTTACGACGATGAAATAAACAGGGCTCATGATGGAGGGATCAGTATTATCGAACATGGGAAAGGGGAAAGCGTTGGAAGAATCAGGGAAGTATGGAACGAAACAAGGCGTAATATTTAAAATAATGGAGGGAAAAATGCTTATAGCATTGCCAGTACAGGACGGAAAACTCTGCATGCATTTCGGACACTGCGGATATTTCTCGATAATTGAGGTTGACGAGAAGAACAAGGAGATTATTTCAACAAAGACAATGACACCGCCGCCGCATGAGCCGGGAGTGCTTCCGAAATGGATTGCATCGCTTGGCGTGAACGTCATTATTGCCGGCGGAATGGGAAGCCGTGCCCAGGATCTGTTCGTGCTTCAGGAAATAAAAGTCGTCGTAGGTGCGCCGTCCGAGGCACCGGAGGAGATTGTGAAGAAGTATCTCTCGGGCACCCTCAAAGCAGGTGAAAATGTCTGCGACCATTGAATGGAGAAATATGATATGCCTATAAAAAAATCAATAAATGCCTATAAGCAGGAGCGTCTGAACAGTGCGCAGAGCATCCTAAGAGGATTCCAGTCTGCCATGGGGATATCCGATGAAAAGATAGCAGAGGCGAAAAAGCTTGGAGAAGGACAGGCACCATCTGGAAAATGCGGGGCATTGCATGCTGCACTCGAACTGTTGGAGAACGAGCTGGAAAAGAAAGAGCTGGCTTTGACGTTTGCTAAAAAGCTGGGAGCGGAGGATTGTCATTCCATCCGTGGCATGAAGAAGGTTTCATGCGGGCAGTGCGTAGAACATGCAGCATCAATTCTTGCAGATATCAGGCGAGAAAAAGAAGTAATCTCCAGGATTGAGAAGGCTTTTGCCGTAAAGAAGAAGAGGAGAGTTTGACATGGGAAGTATTACAATAAAAGTCGTGGTTGAAAACAGCGTGTCCACACGCAAATATCTGTCCGAACACGGTCTTTCATTTTTCATTGAAGCGGGTAAAAAGAAGATTCTATTTGACTGTGGACAGGGCGCAGCCTTTTATGCGAACTTGTATCCGATGGGGATATATATGTCGCTCATTGACATAATAGCCTTAAGCCATGGGCACTATGACCACACTGGCGGACTTGAATACATCCTGGGGAGAAATAAAAAGGCTGTCATATACGCGCATCCGTCTGCGCTTCTACCCAAGTTCAAGAATGAGAAAGGCGTTGCCAGGGATATCGGAATGCCTGAATATTCAAGGAATGCCATTTCAAAAAACAAGGACATGTTCAAGAAGGTGACTGCGCCTACGGAGATATGCGAGGATGTCTTTCTTACCGGTGAAATACCGAGGAGGCATGATGAGGAGAAAATGACGGACGAAAACTTCTGTTCGGATCCCAAGTGTGAGACTGCTGATGATATTCCTGACGACCAGGCGCTCTACATGAAAACATCATCAGGGACCATACTCCTTCTAGGATGCGCGCATTCGGGACTGATAAACACTCTTGATTACATCCATGGGCTGACGGATGGCAGGCCTTTCAGGGCTGTGATAGGCGGAACGCATCTGAGATCCGCATCCAAGGAGAGGATCAGATGGACTCTCGAAGAATTGAAGCGTTTCAAGATATGCTTGATTGCACCGGCACACTGTACTGGAATTTCCGCCACCAACGCCATCATGAATGCATATCCGGAATCCTTCGCGAAATGCGAAACAGGATCGGTTTTTACGTTTTAAAGGTATTTCATTCGGACAATTCTGAAAATTTGAAAAGTCGGGTAGGAAATATTATTACAAGGAAAGGAGGTGACAAAATGCCAAGAGGAGACGGAACGGGACCAAAGGGGAAAGGTGCTGGCACAGGGCGCAGGCTCGGTACTTGCGGCGCGGGGCAGCGAAAGAGCCCATCGACTGGAGCTGGCAAAGGGCAAGGACGAGGTCGCGGCGGGCGCGGCCAAGCGGGTGGACGTTGAGATAAATAGAAAAAGGAGAAACTACAATGCCAAGAGGAGATGGAACTGGTCCTATGGGAATGGGACCTATGACAGGACGCGCAGCTGGATTTTGCGCGGGGTATGATGTTCCCGGATACATGAATGCTGCGTTTGGACGCGGATGCGGAACGGGATTTGGACGTGGACGCGGGTTTGGACGTGGATTCCGGAGCGGAAGGGGTTTTGGCCGGATGGGCTGGGGAATGAATCCAGCTGTTTATCCAGTAGCTTATCAGGAGCAGAGGCCGGAACCGGAATTGGAGAAGCAGTCTCTCAAGAACTATGTGAAGGAGCTTGAGTCTGAACTCGAATTCGTCAAGAAACAACTCTCCGAAGCCGAGAAGAAGAAAACTTGATGTAGAAGTAGATTGGGTGGGGGGCGTCAGGACCACAAGGGCCTGACGCCTTTATTAATTAAATGAAATATCCAAGGAAGAAAAAATGCCAAATTTACCGGAAGAAGTCATTAAGGCCTGGGAAAACAGGGAGCCGATCGGAGTCCTTGCCACGGTGGATGAAAAGGGAATTCCTAACGCTGTCTACGTAGGGTGCATGGGATTATATGAAAACAGTCAATTTGTTGTCGCCGACAATTATTTTGACAAGACGAGGAAGAACATTCTAAACAAATCAAGGGGTACTCTTCTTTTCAAGACAAAAGACGGCAAGGCATATCAAATCAAAGGGACGTTTGCCTACGAGTCAAAAGGAAAGCTTTTTGACTTTATGAAATCAATAAATCCACCAAAGCATCCGGGGCATGCCGCAGCAATACTCAACCCGGAGGAAGTGTATTCTGGAGCCAGGAAACTTCTTTGAAAAATACGGTGAAACATCTTTTTGGTCCAGTTCCATCCCGGCGTTTTGGACGTTCGCTGGGCGTTGACCTTACGCCTTTCAAGACATGTACCTTGGACTGCGTCTTCTGCCAGCTCGGCCATACCACCAGTAAAACTTGCCAGAGATGCGAATATGTGCCTTTGGGGGAACTGAAGAAAGAACTGCTGTCCTGGATTCGCGAGGGTGGGACTGCAGACTATATAAGTCTTGCCGGATCCGGGGAGCCTACTTTGCACAACGGATTCGGGGAATTGATTGATTTCATACATGCAAACTCAGATATTCCCGTGGCGCTGCTCACCAATGGAACTACTCTATATTCCCCGGATGTCAGGGAATCGGCGGCCAAGGCCGATGTTGCAAAGGTGACGATGAGCGCATATGACCAGGAATCATTTGTACGGCTCCACAGGCCTTGCGAAGGCGTGACCTTCAACAAGCTTGTCAACGGTACGTATGCGTTCCGAAGGGATTTCAAAAAGAGCCTTTGGATCGAGGTCTTCCTGGTAGAAGGGATCAACTCCGACATTGATAATGTCCGGCGTATCGCGGCGCTGGTAGGCTCGCTGAAGCCTGACAAGATACATCTTAACACGTCGGTGCGCCCCCCGTCGGAGGAGACAGCTACCGCCGTTTCCGAGGAAAGGATGATAGAACTGGCGTCGCCTTTTGATATGTGCCCGAATGTCATAATACCTAAATTCAATTCCATATCACCCGGCGATGAGTTGAACGAAGTTGACATTCTTGAGATCCTCAGAAGGCGTCCGTGCACCGCAGTCCAAATTGCGGAGGCATTTGATATGCATATGAACGAGGTGGCTAAATATATCTCGAGGCTCCTGTACAAGAAGCTCATCTATTCCGATGATAGAGGGATAGGCGCCTACTATTCAGCGGTAAAATCAAAGGAAGAACTGGTGTTAAGGTGAAAATATGTTTGCAGGCAATTATGTAAGCCAAGAAGCTGAAAGATAAAAATGAAAGGGATTGATCAAGTGAAAGATTCAGATAATTGCCCCGCTTGGATCGGAATAATTCAATGCCGGCATGAAGTGCCTGACGATATGATTGTCCGGTCTATGGAAGATGGTGGATGCAAAGGCAGCGCGAAGGTTTTTCCTGAATTCAGCAAAAGACTCGACGCCTTGTCCGGATTCTCGCATGTTCATCTTGTTTATGCATTTCAGAGAATATTACCATCGGCCTGCAATGCCAGGTCAGGTGGAGACAACGCTCAAAATATACCGACAGGGCAAACCCAGCATCGGATTTCGCGTATGGCTTCATGCATAGCGAGAATTATCAAAAGGAAAGGAGAAACTCTTGAGCTTGAGGAGATAGATATCCTTGACGGTGCAATTCTTATAGATATAAGGCCACAACTCAGGGAAAAACAATTATGAATCCCAGACTTAATATTCCTGATGCTGTCTTGTTGGAGGCCCCAGATGAAAAAACGTTCTGAAGATGGTTCGTTCGGAAGGATGAATGATCCAACTGCCTCGGCCGTCTTGAAGGGCATTTGCGGGGATGAGATGGAATTTTACCTGTTTATCCGGAACGGCGTGATTGAAGATGTCCGGTATTATACTGAAGGCTGTGAAGATACCCGGATATGCGGTGCGGCTGTAGCCGGAATGGCCAAGGGCAAGTCGATTATGGACGCATTATCAATAAACCCTAAGGATATCATAGATTCACATCGGGATTTGCCGGAGGAGGGACGGCATTGTGCGATTCTCGCAGTCAGTACCCTGTATCGCGCAATAGCGGACTATCTGCTTTTACCATAATAAAAAGGTTTTACATATATGAATAAAAAACCAAATATTTTAATTGTCATGACTGACCATCAGCGAGGTGATACGGTTTTGCCGGAACATCCTGCGAAAACCCCGAACGTCGCCAAGCTCGCATCGGAAGGGCTGACTTTTTCAAACACATTCTGTCCGACGGCCCACTGCTGTCCTGCGAGGGCGACATTTCATTCGGGACTTTATCCTTCAAGGCATGGTATTTGGAACAATGTCTGTAACGGACAGGCTATAAACAAGGGGCTTAAACAGGGCGTCAGGCTCTGGAGCGAGGATTTGGCGGAAAATGGATACAGCATGCATTTCAGTGGGAAATGGCATGTCAGTTCCGAGGAAAGCCCGAAAGACAGGGGATGGCATGAGCATCTTGTGTCAGGCACAGCTGCGGAACATCATGGGAAGAGATGGGAGGATTTCAAGTCAGTCGCTTCCCTTCCGGAACAGGCTGTCCGCGGCGACGGCGAGATTCTCCGTCCCGGATACTCCACGTACACGTTATACAAGACACTTGATGAAGTGAAAAAGAACAGCCATGATGAAAAAGTTGTGGCTGAATCACTTTCCATCTTGGATGATGTATCAAAAGGAGACAAGCCCTGGTGCCTTTTTGTTGGACTTATCGGTCCCCATGATCCATACAATGTTCCAAGAAAATATGTTGACATGTACGACCTTGACGATATTCAATTGCCGAAGAGTTATCATGATGAGCTTTTCGAAAAGCCATATGTATACAGGAAAATGAGGGATATGCGGTTCGGACAGCTTTCCAGCAGGGAAGTCCGCGAGGCAATAAGACATTTCTATGCATATTGCACGTATCTCGATGAAATGTTCGGAAAGATTCTTGGAAAACTCGATGATTTAGGACAGAAGGATGACACGCTTGTCCTGTATGTTTCAGACCACGGAGATTATTGTGGAGATCACGGACTCTTTGCCAAAGGGGTTCCTGCCTTCCGCGGTGCGTATCATGTTCCGGCCGTAGTCCGATGGCCCAATGGTTTGAAATCACACGGAGGGCGCATTGACAAATTTGTTTCGCTTGCGGATTTCGCACCGACTTTCCTCGAGGTGGCAGGGGTGAAAACAGAAAGAACATTTACTGGGCGGAGCCTATACCCTTTCTTTGAAGGGATTGTCCCAACGGATTGGCGCGATGACATGCATTCTCAGTTCAATGGCGTCGAGCTCTACTATACGCAGAGGGCTGTCATGACGGATAATTTCAAATTCGTCTATAATGGGTTTGACAGGGACGAGCTATATAATTTGAAAAGTGATCCTGACGAGATGGTAAATCTTGCGGAAGAGCCCGGATATATGGAAGTAAAACGTCAGATGTGCAGGCGAATGTGGCGTTTTGCCTGCAGGGAAGACGATCAGGCGACTAATCCATATATAACGACAAGCCTTGCCCCGTTTGGCCCAGCGGAAGCTTTCAGAAAATGATCTTTGTGCTGATCAAATAATTCATAGGAACTTTTATGTGTGGGAAAAAGGAATCGATAATCGGGGAGTTGCGAGCCCATGTGCCATTTACAGCCGCCGGAACCGCGACCGGAATATTGATTATACTTGTCATGATTGGCTTGAATGCTCCGGCGTCAGTCTCCACGAAGCTGTTCTGGGTGATGCATCCTTCACATGTTCTTTTGAGCGCGTTGGTGACTACTGGAATGTATCGGCTTCATGGTGGACGAGGTGTCTGGAGCATCCTTTGGATTGGCTGGCTCGGATCCGTAGGTGTTGCTACATTGAGCGACTGCATTATTCCTTTTGTCGGGGAATGGCTTTTGGATATGCCCAACCGCGGCCTGCACATTGGATTCATCGATAAATGGTGGCTGGTGAATCCCCTTGCACTTGCAGGTATCGCTCTTGGCGCATGGCGTCCGCGCACGAAGATTTTTCATGCCGCTCACGTCCTTGTCAGCACCTGGGCCTCCCTTTTCCATATCACAATGGCGATGGGAGGGCCGCCAGGAGCTTTAGTAATTCTCGCCATAGGCGGATTCTTGTTCCTCGCCGTGTGGGTTCCGTGCTGTACCAGCGACATCGTATTCCCTCTTTTGTTTGAAAAAGCGGGAGCATCCGTAAAGAAAAAAAAGGAGACTTGATATAATGAGACCAAGAACTATGGAAAGGAAATTGAGCTGTTCCGTGGCCGCTGGCAAAACGTCAGCAGTTCCGGATGGCAATAGCAATTCCGGCATACGCACTGAGAATTTAAATCTTACCGGCCTGATACCGCTGATAACACCTTTTGCGTTGAAAAGAAAACTTGCCGCCTCCGCAAAGGTGCTTGAAAATATAGCGAGAGCGCGTATGGAGATTGGAAATATCATTGCCGGTGACGACCATCGGATGATTGTAGTGGCGGGGCCATGTTCGATACATGATCCGGCGGAGGCGCTTGAATATGCAGGCCGACTTGCCAGATTGCGTGAAGAGCTGGCCGATGATCTCCTGATCCTGATGAGGGTTTATTTTGAAAAGCCCCGTACAACTGTCGGATGGAAGGGGCTGATATCCGATCCTCGTATGGATGGTTCTTTCGAAATCGCCTATGGCCTCCGGACTGCGAGAAATCTCTTGCTGAAGATAAGTTCCATGGGGGTTCCTGCCGCCGCTGAAATGCTTGACCCCATAGTGCCTCAATATACTGCAGACCTGATATCGTGGGCGGCTATTGGAGCGAGAACCACCGAGTCTCAGATACACCGCCAGATGGCAAGCGGGCTTTCCATGCCGGTCGGATTCAAAAACAGCACCGACGGGAATATACAGGTGGCTGTGGATGCGATGGAGTCGGCACGGCATCCTCACAGTTTTCTCGGAATCAACGAGGAAGGGCATGTCGCGATTGTGCGTACCCGGGGCAACTTAAGCGGGAACGTCATATTGAGAGGCTCCAGCAGTGGCCCCAATTATGGTGTCAGATGGATACGGGAGGCCTGCAGGAGGATGTCAGCCAGCGGTCTCCGCCCAGCAGTGATGGTGGACTGCAGCCATGGTAATTCCGGAAAAAGGTATGAAGCGCAGGAAAGAGTATGGAACAATGTACTTAGCCAACGCATCGATGGTAACGGAGCCATAATCGGAATGCTTCTGGAGAGCAATCTTTTGGAGGGCGGACAGAAAGTTGCTGAATATCCTGGCAAATTGCGTTATGGTATTTCAATAACGGACGAATGTGTATGTTGGAATACTACTGAACGCCTTTTACGCGAGACCGCGAGACTGCTGGGAAAGCAGAGGTCCTCGAAGAAAGGGATAAGGGAATCCAATTAGAAAGTTCACCAAATCCCTCATTAATGCGCCAGCCGAGGCAAAGATAGGAATAAATAAATCCAGGAGGTCTTGACATGTCTGATCCTCTGACACCATATGGCAACAAGCCGATGGTTACACCGATTGTCCATGCCGTAAATTATGAATATCGTGATTTCGAGGTCCTGCGCAAGATCACGGACGGTGAAATAGACGGCTATACATATCATCGGGATGATAATCCGACAGTCCGGGCGGTAGAGAAGGCAATTGCGCAGATGGAATATGCCGAGGACTGCATTGTCTGCACATCGGGCATGGCGGCCTGCACATTGGCTTACCTTACATATTTGAAGGCTGGAGATAATCTAATCCTGTTCAATGACACATACGGGGCAAATTACAAGGTGTCGCTGATACTTGAAAGGCTTGGGGTGGAGATCACCTGGATTGATGCCGACAAGAGCCCCCTCCTCGGTGATTACATAAAATCCAACACCGCCATGGTATTCCTTGAGACTCCGAGCAATCCTTTGTGCAAGATAATAGATATTTCTGCGGCAAGGAAAGCAGTTGACAAGGTCGGGGCCCTGCTTGTCGTAGACAACACGTTTGCGACGCCGTTCCACCAAAACCCTTTGAAGCTTGGCGCCCATCTCGTGGTGCACAGCGCCACAAAGGCCTTGGGCGGACATAACGATCTCATGGCTGGAGCTGTTGCAGGAGCCAAGAAGGATTATGACAGGCTCTGGTTCACAAGACAGGCCATAGGCTCCACCTTGGACGCTTATTCCGCCTCACTTCTTGAACGTGGTCTGAAAACATTTCCGCTGAGGGCAAAGCGCATGGCTGAAAATGCCTTGAAGGTAGCTGAGTTCCTGAAAGCGCAGCCGCTTGTGAGCAGGCTTTCCTATCCCGGACTTAAAGATCATCCTGGCCATGAAATTGCCAGAAACCAGATGCGTGGAGGATTTGGCGGAATGATATCCTTCGATATTGGAAACGATGAAGATGATGCAAAATGTTTCATATCGTCGTTGAAGCTAGTTTATCATGCGGTAAGTCTGGGTTGCACCGAATCCCTGATCTGCATTCCTTTCCTTACGACAATGCTCTATCTACCGCCAGAGCGGCGCACGACTTTCGGTGTCGCAAAAAACACGGTTAGGTTGTCCATAGGCATAGAAGAACCTGAACAAATAATCGAGGACATCATGCAGGCCCTTTCCAAAACAGGCGGAAGCATGGCGGATAAAAAGCCGGAGAACAGGAAATGACGACACAATACGAGTGCATACCCTGTTTTGTGCGCCAGGCATCTGAGGCCCTTGCAATTCTTGTTGAGAATGGAGTGGAAAGGGAACGGCTTATGCGACAACTGCTTGGGGAGATATCCGTAAACGACTGGCGGGGGTCCCCGCCGGTAATGGCACAGCATCTTCACAGGATAATTCGGCAGGCGACAAAAAATAAGGATCCCTACAGTTCGGTCAAGAATGAAATGAACCGCATCGCCGAGGGAATGATGTCCAGAATGCGTGAAATGATAAGGAAATCGGAAAATCCCAGGGAACTTGCAGTCAGGCTCGCAATAGCTGGCAATCTGCTCGATTCAGGAGCAAAGACGCAGATCTCAAAGGAAGAGCTTCCTCAGCACATGGACAAGCTCCTGGCGCAACCACTGCGCGGGAACGCCATGACGCTTTTCCAAAAGGCGGAACACACATCTAAAATCCTCTACCTTGCGGACAATGCCGGGGAGATTTATTTCGATAGATTGCTGATCGAAATGCTGCCTCCTGGGAAAGTTACATTTGCAGTGAGGGGAGGACCGGTCGTGAATGATGCGACTATGGAAGATGCGAAACGGGCAGGTATCGCTGAAATTGCCCGTGTCATCAGCAACGGTTCAGACGCTCCGGGAACTATTCTCGATGATACGTCTTCTGAATTCAGGCTTTGTTTCGGGCAGGCGGATATGATAATAGCCAAAGGGCAAGGCAACTATGAAACTCTTTCGGGACGCAGCAGGAAAATCTGTTTTATGCTGACTGTGAAATGTCCGGTAATCGCAAGGCATATCGGTGAGCCTGTCGGCAGCATGGTTATAAAAATGTAACTCAATAAAGGGGCTTGTAGATGAAAAAAGACGAGAAAAATCGGCAGGAGCCTGCAGTATCCTGTCCTTCTGCCGTAAAAGAACAGAAATGTTCAGGGACAGCCGACAGTCTGGACGCATTCCTCGAACAGCAAAAGATGGACGGACGAATGCAGAAGATAAAACACAAGATAATCGTCCTTTCAGGAAAAGGAGGAGTCGGTAAAAGCACGGTTGCAGTGAATCTCTCAATCTCGCTTTCCCTGTCGGGAAAGAAGGTCGGACTACTGGACGTGGACATACACGGCCCGAGCATCCCCAAGATGCTGAAGCTTGAGGACTCAAGGATAAGTGTCATTGACGGTGTCATTCAACCTGTGGAAAAAGGAGGCATGAAGATTTTGTCGATTGGTTTTCTTCTTCATGACAGGGATGATGCGGTGATATGGAGGGGGCCGATGAAGGCAGGTGTCATAAAACAATTCCTTAGCGATGTGGCATGGGGAGAGCTTGATTATCTCATAATTGATTCACCGCCGGGCACTGGAGATGAACCCCTTTCTGTCTGCCAGATGCTGAAGAATCCGGACGGTGCAGTAATAGTGACTACACCTCAGGATGTAGCCATAGTTGATGTGCGGAAATCCATAAATTTCTGCAGGCAGCTTAAGATACCTGTCATCGGGGTCATAGAAAACATGAGCGGATTCGTCTGCCCCAAATGCGGGGAGATTACACAGATATTCAAGACTGGCGGGGGAGAGAAAATGGCTGTAGAAATGAAAGTCCCTTTTCTTGGCAGGATTCCCATTGATTCGGCGATAGGGGTGGCATGCGATGCAGGAACTCCGTTCATATATCACTATAACAAGACTGAAACAGGCAAGGCATTTGAACAGATAATCGAACCAATACTAGCCTTGACGGAACCGGAAAAAGCCGTGTCGTGAGAGGATATGGCAGGATAGTGCCTTGACATGAACAAAGCAATTATGAAAATGACGTTGCAGCAGGAGCGCCTGCATCCTTTTTGCATTGTGTGCGGGAAGAGCAATGAACGGGGGCTGGGATTGTCTTTTCAGGTCTGTGAAGATGGAGGAGTCGTAGGTAGGTTTTTCTGCAGTAGAAATCTTCAGGGATATACCGGGTTGCTGCATGGCGGTGTAATTTCTTCCATCCTCGACGGTGCAATGACGAACTGTTTGTTTGCTTCCGGCAAGACGGCGGTCACCGGCAAATTGAACGTCCGTTTTGTCTTTCCTGTATTAGTCGATCATGAAATCGTCGTGAGGGCGAGAGTTAAAAAATCATCTCCGCCTCTGCACGTAATGGAGTCGGAACTAGTTCAAGATGGAAGAATAGTTTCCAGGGCATCTGCAAAATTTATGGAAATTGGGAATGTGAACACTAAACAAGTTGCTTTCTAAAAATAATAAAAATGCTTTAAGGCTCATGATATGAGAAACAAGTTGTCAGAACATTGCGTGGATTTCATAGATGACGCTAAGCTCGAAGACCTTGTCAATAATACAAAAGAGGACAAGTCAATAATCCGGGAGGTCATCGCAAAAAGCATGGAAAAGAAAGCACTTTCCGTAAAAGAAACTGCAGTCCTCCTCTCAGCAGAATCGCCAGATATTGTCGATGAGATATTCAACGCGGCGCGTCAGCTGAAAAAAGACGTCTACGGCAACCGCATAGTGATTTTCGCTCCGCTTTATATCGGCAATTACTGCATTAATGATTGCGCTTACTGCGCATTTCGCAAAAGCCTCAGGACAACTGTCCGGAAAACCCTCAGCCAGGAAGAGCTTATCGCCCAGATTGAGGCTCTTGAGGATAACGGGCATAAACGGCTGATCCTTGTTTTCGGAGAACACCCGGATTACACTCCCGGTTTCATTGCCGATACCGTCAGGAAGGTTTACACAATAAGGAAGGGGCACGGTGAAATCCGCAGGGTAAACATAAATGCGGCTCCGATGGATCACGATGGTTTTAGAAAAGTAAAGGCCGCCGGAATAGGCACATACCAGATCTTCCAGGAAACTTATCATCACAGTACGTATGCGAAAATGCATCCGGCGCACACCTGCAAGGGGGATTACCTCTGGAGGCTTGACGGACTGAGCCGCGCTTTCGAATCCGGTTGCGATGACATGGGGCTCGGTGCCTTGTTCGGCCTTTACGGCTGGAAGTTCGAAGTGCTTGGACTTGTCACCCATTCGCATCATCTCCAGAAAACCTATGGGGTAGGACCGCATACGATAAGTTTTCCACGTATTCGCCCCGCGCACGGAGTTGAGCTTGATAAAAAATATTTTGTAAGCGATTATGATTTCAAACGTCTGGTGGCAATTCTGCGTCTTTCAGTACCATACACGGGAATGATCCTGACGGCACGGGAAACTGCTGGGATTCGCCGCGAAGTGATGGCGTTCGGAGTTTCACAGATTGATGCCGGAACAAAACTCGAACTCGCAGGCTATACAAAGAAAAGTTCTGTCCAGGAACTCAGCAAGGAACAGTTCCAAATAGGAGATGTCCGCCCTATGGATGAAATCCTGCGCGAACTTCTGCAAAACGGGTATATCCCAAGCTTCTGCACATCCTGCTACCGTTCCGGCAGGACAGGTCAGATTTTTATGGAGTACGCAATTCCGGGCTTCATTGAGAAATTCTGCACACCCAATGCCCTGCTCACCCTTGAAGAATATCTTATTGACTATGCAAGCCCTGAAACAAGGCAGGTCGGAGAAGAACTTATAGTCGGAGAGCTCCAGAAAATCAGCTGCGGCCCCCAGAAACAAAAACTTTTGGAACGTCTGAACAATATAAAGAATTCTGGACAGCGCGATCTGTATTTTTAATCATCACTCTTGATAAAACAACTTAAATCCTAATAAAAAAGCGGAATCAAATTAAAGAAAGCACAAGTGACAGTAAAAAAGGTTTATATTATGAATGAAATCTTAATATCACATCTGTTGCCGGGTGAAAATGCAACCATAACCGCCCTGCGGGGCGGATGTGGTTTTCAAAATCGTCTGAGGAGCTTTGGGATCACCGAAGGCAAGAAAGTCCGCATTGTGGCGAAACATCCCTTGTCTGGTCCTCTGGTCTTGGAAGTCGAACATAGACAGGTAACAATCGGGAGGGGCATGGCCCAGAAGATTAAAGTCACTCGGGAAGCATGAAAACAATAGTCCTGATAGGCGATCCAAATGTGGGGAAGAGCGTTCTATTCTCCCGTCTGACCGGGGTTGATGTAATTACTTCAAACTATCCCGGCACGACGGTTGACTACCTCAAGGGACGGATGGTGATCCATGGGGAGCCGGTGGAAATACTCGATGCTCCCGGAACTTATTCACTCGAAGCGGCCAACAAGGCGGAAGAGGTGGCCTTGTCATTGATGGACAGGACGGATCTGATCGTAAACGTCGTCGATGCCACAAGCCTCGAACGCTGTCTTCTCCTGACAGTTGAACTTCTGGAGAAAAGGAAACCGGTCATAATTGCACTTAACATGTGGGACGAGGCGCAGCACCATGGCATAAGCATAAATGTCCCAGAGCTTGAAAAACTCCTACAGGTTCCCGTTGTCCCGACGGTCGCCATTACGGGAGAAGGCGTCAAGGAGCTCATAGATCGGCTTGATGATCTGCGGATTCCTGATCGCATGGAAAACAGCGGAGAAGACCAGGCTTGGATCCGGGTTGGACATATTGTCAGGAAGGTTCAGACGATTGCACATCGGCATCACACGTTCCGTGATCGCATAGTGGATGCGACCGTGAAGCCTGTTACCGGTATCTTTGCGGCAATAATCATACTGTTCTCGCTCTTCTGGCTGGTCAGGTTTATCGGTGAAGGATTTATTCGATACGGAGTTGAGCCTCTATTCAAGCTGTATCTGGTACCATTGACGAAACTGAGCAGCTGGATGGAGCCTGGATTCATTCATGACGTTCTGATTGGAACCTTGATCGACGGAAAAGTGGACTATCTCCAGTCCATGGGAATTCTCACGACAGGCTTGTTTGTGCCTCTTGGCATGGTGCTTCCCTATATCATAGCCTTTTATTTCGCGTTGGCGCTTCTTGAAGACACTGGCTATCTGCCAAGGCTGGCAACAGTGGTTGACAATGTTTTTCACCGTTTGGGAATGCACGGGCACGGAGTCATACCTGTCCTGCTCGGCCTTGGTTGCAATGTGCCAGGGGTTTTGTCCGCACGCGGACTTGAAACGCGGAAACAGCGTTTCATCGCGATAACGCTCGTGAGCGTCTCCGTACCCTGCATGGCGCAGACCGCCATGATCTTCGGGGTTCTCGGGCATTCCGGCGCAAAGTTCATCCTGCTGGTATTCGGGACTCTCCTGGCAGTGTTCATTTTTCTCGGTCTGCTTCTCAACAGGATGACGCGCGGGGAAAGCATGGAGATATTTCTTGATATCCCCCCTTACAGAAGGCCATGCATGCTGGCAATTGTAAAAAAGACATGGATGCGCGTCCGTTGGTTTCTGGCAGAGGCGGTGCCATTTCTTTTTCTCGGAGTTCTGGCTGTAAATATCCTGAACGTCCTAGGGGTGATTCATTATGTGTCCATCCATGTTACGCCATTCATGAAAATATGGTTTGGGCTTCCCGGGGAGGCGGTTCCAGCTTTGCTGGCGGGATTCCTGCGCAAGGATCTTGCCGTGGGAATGCTTGTCCCGCTTGGCTTGAGCCCGGAACAGCTTACTATAGCAGTAACAGTCCTTGCACTGTACTTCCCATGCGTTGCGACGTTCGCGGTATTGTTCAAGGAGCTTGGCGTGAAAGATATGCTTAAATCGGCGGCAATAATGGTTTCGACGGCTCTTGTAGCCGGAGGAATTATGAGACTGCTGTTGATCAAATGAATTTTAGAAACATTGAATTGAATAAGCATCTTGCAGGAAGGAGGATGATATGAGGGGAAAAGCATTTTCGAAGAAGAAAAAAGATATAATGTCCAAATTCAAGCCCAGGAATAGGCCTAACTATGTCCTCCAGGATGACGAAGACGTCGTATTCAGTGCGGCTTTCAGGGCCAGGATACCTCTGATACTCAAGGGTCCTACCGGATGCGGCAAGACAAGGTTTATTGAAAATATGGCCTACCGGCTTTCACTGCCTCTCGTGACCGTATCCTGCCATGAGGATTTGACGGCGGCGGATCTCGTGGGCAGGTTCCTGTTCAAGGACAATGAGACGATATGGCAGGACGGCCCGCTGACGCTCGCCGTGAGGCATGGCGGCATATGTTACCTTGATGAAATAGTGGAAGCCAGGAAAGATACGACCGTAATCATTCATTCCCTTACCGACGACAGGCGGATGCTGTACATCGACAAGACCGGGGAAGTGCTCAGGGCCCACCCCGATTTCATGATGGTACTGAGCTACAATCCGGGATACCAGAGCATAGTCAAGGATCTGAAGCATTCCACAAAGCAGCGCTTTGCAAGCCTTAATTTCACACATCCCGAAGTTGATGTGGAGACGAAAATAATCCGCAGCGAGACCGGTCTTCCCGAGGATGAATGCCGCAAGCTGGCCGAGATGGGGTCGAAAATCCGCCAGCTCAAGGGATTCGGTCTTGACGAGGGTGTAAGCAGCCGTCTTCTCGTATACGTCGCGCGACTGATGAAATGCGGATTGGAACCTGTCAAGGCCACTCTTCACGCAGTAAGCCAGACCCTGGCCGATGAAACCGCGATACTGGAATCAGTGCAGGACATAGCGAAGCTGTATTTCGGCAACATAATGAAAGAACCCGGAAATGCGCAAAATAAAGCCGGTAAAAACAGGGAATAATCCGAAGTCCTCCTCAAGGACCAGGAAGAAGGCGGGGAGTTCGGACCGCTACCACGGTTTCAGCCTGGAAAACGTGACATGGGGCTACCGCGAGACTTTTGAAAATGCCATTGAGAACCTATATGGAAGCGGCATGCTCGGGAAAAAGCGCAGGGCGGTGACTTCTAAGTTCTTTGAAGTCCTGAAGAGCAGCGACTGCTGCCAGGATCATGTCATCCGCGAATTCCTCGATGCGTTAAATCTACGGAACCGATGGATAATGGATATTCCTGCGCTGTTTTCGGATCTCGCCGACATGGGAATGCTCCTCTCTTCGAGAAAGGTCTTCTACGGAATCCGCTATTTTGAGATCTTCGCATCTGGCGGCATGGGGGCGACACCGGCTGAAATCGCATTCTGCCTGAACTGGATGAGATATCTTCTGGAACTTGATGAAGAGCTGGCTATGGCTTTCCTCGCCGGATATCACCGGCTTCTGGGGCGCATGCGCCAGGACGAGATTGACAGGTACGTAGAAGTGGCACTGCAGATGTTCCAGCGCAGCAGCTCCTCGGCCTGCGCCTTCCTGCGCGGAGAACTTTCGAGCTCGGAAACATATATAGTGTCGATAACACAGGAGTGCCGTCTCGCAGATGTCTCCCCCGACATACGATCCATTTATACGGCTCTGACCGGCGAGGACTGCGAGGTCGCCGAGCTTGGACTCCTTGATTCTGACGAGTTAATATTGCGCGGGACCGCCGTGCTTTCCATCAGGAAGCACCTCTACCTGCCAGTACGGCTCCGCAGATTTGGAACCTCCTGTGAAAACCGTAACTGGTATATTCTCTGCGGAATCGCCGCCGCTGCACTATTCAATTGCAATTCATTTTCACGGATGCACGGCGGAGAAGGATTCAGGACCTGCGAGGACCTGTCAGGCGCCTCGGTGGCAAGAACGAATTTATTCCAGATAATCGAGTTCGCGCGTACCCTGCACAGCGTACGCGGACGCTGGCCTGGAGCCTGCAGGATCCTCGAATGGGGGCTCGCCGAGGACTTCAGATCCTCCCCGGACATGACAGGGCCAGAAGGATTGTTTCAGGACTGCATGCGCAAATCCTCGGCAAACCACTTCGCCACCAGGCTTGCAAAGGAAGCCTGCGCCTGCCGGAATTCCTTCGATTCGCTGCATCTGGCGGAAGAATCCTGGATCAACATGCTTCTGCCGCAATATCCCGCTGTTTCAACGAGACGACTCCAACCGTCCGGCTTCATTTCGGACTTCCTGTTTCCAGTTTCCCTGTCAAATCCCCCGAACAAGAAGAAGCTCTCCAGACAAGGGGATGGAGATGTCCCGGAAAAAAGAATTTCCGCAAAAGATATTTTACCGGGGCATGAAGGGACAGGAGATGCCACTGAAGGGAGGAAGGACGGCAAGGATGTTTCCGGAGAGGATGATTTCATCTACGACGAATGGGATTCCATGCATGGCGAATACCATTCCGGATGGTGCAGGCTCCAGCAGAAAAGGATCGATGAGCCGGCGGAAGGGCGTATTTTGAAGCCCTGGCTTGATGATGCACGGAGGGTAAAGGCGCTTTTCGAGCGCCTCAAGCCGGAAATGATCCATCGTGAGAAAAGGCTCGCGGAAGGGGACGAGATCAACACTGACATGCTTCTGACGCATATTCTGGAAAGACACCGTGAACCCAGTCCGCGCGCCATGTTCTATGAGAAACCAATGGTGAATCGTCGCGATCTGGCCGTGCTTGTACTGATCGACCTGAGCGGATCCACCGGAGACAATGCAGAGTCGGGAGAACGGATAATTGATCTCGAAAAGGAGGCGGCTGTAATTCTTGGCCAGGGGCTTGCATCGCTCGGTGATAATTTTGCCATGTGCGGATTCAGTTCCAATGGAAGGGAAAACTGCGAATATTTTGTCTTCAAGGAGTTTGCTGAGAAATGGGATGAGGCAAGCATCGGCAGTATAACGGCCGCGAAACCCTGTAATTCGACCAGGATAGGCCCGGCCCTGCGGCATTCAGGTTTTCTGCTGGCTTCCCAGGAATCCCTCCGCAAGCTGATCATTCTCGTTACGGACGGAAAGCCCATGGACCAGGACTACGATCCCAATACGCGCTATGCGCATTGCGACGTGCGCATGGCCTGCATTGAGAACGAGAGAATGGGCGTGCAGACGCTTGCGATTTCGACACAGGCCAATTCCCTTCCTGAAATGGAACTCATGTTCCCCCGCAGGCGCTTTGTCATCCTGCCATGTATCAGCCAGCTGCCCAAGGTATTGCCCGGATTATATTTGAAACTGACATTTTGAACGCGGTGAATGGAAAAACATAATCATAATTATTGAGGAGGGGTCAAATGAAGCTTGTAATCATTGGAGGAGTTGCAGGAGGTGCCAGTGCGGCGGCGAGAGCCCGACGTCTGGATGAACATGCACAGATAATTATGTTCGAAAGGGGTGAGCATATATCTTTTGCAAACTGCGGGCTGCCATATCATGTCGGCGGAGTCATAGAGAAAAGAGAAGATCTCGTGGTGATGTCTCCGGAACGGTTCAGGGCAAGGACAAATGTCGATGTCCGTACGGCACAGGAGATAACAGCAATAGACGCTGCGGCAAAGACAGTTGCAGTGTTGAACCGGCGTACTGGAGAAAGCTACAAGGAAAGCTATGACAAGTTGATAATCGCGACTGGGTCGAGTCCTAAAAAACCGGACATCCCCGGAATCGATGATACTGACGTGATGGTAATGTGGAACATGTCTGACATGACCGATGTAAAGGACCGTGTCAATGACGGTATTAAAAGAGCGCTTATTGTCGGCGGCGGATACATAGGATTGGAAATGGCCGAGAATTTCCGGCATCAGAAGATTGAAACAGTCCTGGTGCAGAGATCCGGACAGCTGATGAGCGTCGTTGATCCAGAAATGGCGAGTCCTCTCGCAGACTGCCTTGTCAAGCACGGCGTTAAAATCCATTTCAATACTACGGTAGTCAGGATTTGCAGGCAATCAATTGGAAAAGATGAAGAAAAGACTGAACTGCTTGTCGAACTGAGCAGTGGCGAAATGATTAAGACGGACATTATAATTATCGCCACCGGAATCCGGCCCAACTCAGAACTGGCGGCAGCGGCAAGACTCGCCCTCGGCGACAAGCAGGGAATTGTCGTGAACGAGTATTTGGAGACATCAGACCCTGATATCTACGCGGTCGGGGATGTAATAGAGGTGATGGAGACG
>Ga0154564_137_pt1 | contig 25943 bp, 25 predicted proteins | sample RifGroF2_FD_105707 | JGI IMG/M metagenome (GOLD analysis project Ga0154564, IMG submission 105707) | Lentisphaerae bacterium GWF2_49_21
CCAAGGCGGTACGTGCCGCCGAAACTGCGCCAAATACTATCAGCTTCAATATCTGCAAGGATGTGGAGATGAGACCATCAGACCTGGCAGGGGCTGCCGCGCGCGTGGGGAATTGGAACAATATTAAAGACCTGCAGAAAGGTTCAACAGTGACACTCGACAAGGTTGTCGACAAGAGCGGCGCAGCTGTGCCAGGCATGAAGGTCGCAATGAAAGGCGGCAATGGAGCAAGATCGTTCGACGGATGGGGAGAGATCAATGACGAAAGAATGTTCCGCGGTCTGTATGATCAGTTTGACGGTGAGCCGACAACCATTGAGATAACTGGTGTCCCATATGCCAGATATGATGTGTATTTCTACCGGGGCGACGACGGCGAGCAGCGCGCCGGCAAGTTCAATATAGGAAATGTGGAACGTGTCATCAAGGGCGGCAGGGGAAATCCGTGCGCCGACGGGACTGACTATGCTGAAGGTTTCAATTTTACAAAGTTTGAGAATCTTTCGGGTGCGGACCTGAAAGCGAGTTTCACCGCGACGTTTGCCGGGGACAAGGCGCAGAGGAACAAGGTCGTAGGGTTTCAGATTGTGGAGCGGAAATGAAGACATCATCATACATTTTTGCGGCGATTGCTCTTCTGGGCGCTATTGCAACCGATGCGGCGCCAGTTTATTTTCCAAATGAACTTGTTTATTTCAAGAGCAGTCCTGTGGCCGGAAAGAACGACATATGCAATTGGAAGGGGGCTTTGTTCGACGCGGAAAATATCGGAGGATCCGGGGTTAATGCCGATGGCGGAGCTGATAATGGTACGGCAAATGACGAGTTCACGTACGTCACCGCCAACCGTCCACCGCAGGGTCAGACTTTCGTCACCGGGAATGAAGCTAATGGATATGAACTGTCATCGATTACAATTCAGGCCGCAGGATACGCGGATAACAAGGCAACTGACAAAAACTTCAGCCCGTGGGATCTGAGATTCCATAACGGACCTGTACTTATAAAGATATTCAGACTTGCCAATGGACTCAAGGAAGAACTTGACGCTGGGGCCTTTTTGCCGGTTGTCTTCCATGGCTTCATGTCCGGCGGGAAGGGCAATCCAGGTGCGGGCAGCAGTGCCAACGGCTGCGGGATCTTCATAACATTCAAACTGCCTGTTCCTGTCCATCTGGAAGCGAATGCAAATTATGCGTTTGAGGTTTCAGTCGCCGATCCAAGCGGTGTGCATTTCGAGTGGCTTGGAACAAGTTCAGACTCCTATCCCGGTGGCAGTGCATACAATTACAATAAGGAATGGCGTCCCGTAAAGCTTCAAGGCGATCGTGTTTTTTCGCTGGGCTTCACAATCACAACAGGCCAGAAGAATTTTATTCATCCCGGAGCTCTGCACACGCAGGAGGACTTCGACAGGATGAAGGCAAAAGTTGCTGCTGTTGAACAGCCGTGGCTGGGATCGTGGGAGCTGCTTTTGAAAAGCCGCTATGCACAGTTGAACAGAAACCCCAGGCCGTTCAAGGAAATCATCCGTGGCATACCTGGAAACAATTACACTCCAACTCAGGAGGATGCAGTATCAGCCTATCAGCTGGCGCTCAGGTACCACGTTGCAGGAGATAAGGCGTTTGCCGACAAAGCAGTTGTCATATTAAATGCCTGGCCACCAGTGCTGAAAGGACTGGGAGGAAACAGCAATGTCTCGCTGGGAGCTGGAATATGCGGTCTTCAGTTCGCGTCTGCGGCTGAAATGCTTTCCACATATCCCGGATGGGCCGAGGCCGACAAGAAGGCATTCAAGGAAATGATGATGCGTGTATTCTATCCTGCGATCTTCGATTTCCTCTGGCGGCATCATGGGACGTTTAAGAATGAAGGGGGCAATACGCATTACCGTCTGAACTGGGATACCTCCAACATGGCCGCGATGCTGGCGATCGGAGTCTTCTGTGACAACCGTGCAGTTTACTCGCAGGCGATCGATTACTTCAAATATGGCTGTGGGAACGGAAGGATTGAGCGTGCTTGCTGGTACATTCATCCGGACGGAATGGGGCAGTCCGAGGAACTCGGGCGTGACCAGGGGCACAATACATGCGCCTGGGATTTCATGGCGCGGATGTGCCAGATTGCCTGGAACCAGGGAGACGACCTTTATAGCTATGACAACAACCGGTTCCTACGTGCTATTGAGTGTAATGCAAAATACAATCTGGGATTGGATGTACCCTATGTTTCACATCGCAACACGATGTTGAAATACACGGAGGGAGCTGCATCTGGAAGCAGGGCGCAGGGACCAACGTATGAAATGGTCTATAACCACTATGTAAATATAAAAGGCATTGCCGCTCCGTACAGCCAATTGATGGCGGAGAAAGGGCGTCCTGATGGCGGACCGGATACGAGAGCCCATCCATCGCAGGTTGACTACCTTGGATTTGCATCGTTGACGTTTTCACGCGATCCCATAACTAAAGTTGTACCTCCCAGCGGACTCATGGCGCAATGGGGCAAGGGGCAGGTCTCACTCAGCTGGTGGGGTACCGCAGGTGCGACCGGCTACAAGGTGAAAAGGGCGGCAAAAACAGGTGGTCCGTATTCGGTAATCGGGAATACCAGTCAGATGGAGACGGCATTTGCCGACAAGGATGTGGCAGCCGGGAAAACTTATTTCTATGTGGTTTCTGCAATCGTCAATGGTGCTGAAACCGCCAATAGCAGGGAACTGATGGTAAAGCAAGGACTGCTTGTAAACTGCAATTTTGACAATGATACAAAAGACGCTGTAGGAAACAGGCACGGTACTGCGCATGGCAGTCCTGAATATGCAGCTGGGCACAACGGAGGGAACTCCATCAAGCTTGACGGGACCGATGATTATGTCCAGCTTCCTGCCGGGATAGCGAACTGTCAGGAAATTACTGTTTCAGCCTGGGTGTTTTGGAACGGTGGCAAGGCATGGCAGCGTGTCTTCGACTTCGGAAGCGACATCGACAAATACATGTTCCTGACTCCTGACGATGGTTCAGGAAAGACTCGGTTCTCCATCAGCACTACCCGTGGCTACGAGGATACCGGTACCCTTGAAGGTCCTGCGTTGCCATCGGGGAAATGGGTACATGTGGCTGTTACGCTGGGTGGTGGAACCGGGAAGCTCTACGTGGATGGACTGGAAGTCGATTCCAAGACCATCGACAAGGTCGCCCCTCTCTTCTGCCAGCCATATTGCTATATTGGGAGAAGCCTTTGGAACAATGATCCGCTTTTCAGTGGAATGATTGATGATTTCAGGATATACAATTACGCGCTGTCGGCGGAGGAGATTGCCAAGCTCGCAAAGTGAAAGTTAATGAGTGAGAGTGGAGAATAATAATATTGCACAGGCGTTCCGCTTGTGAAAAGGAGAGAGAAAAATGAAAAAACTGTTCTTTACGCTTCTGATATGTTCACAGGCAGTTTCAGCGGAGGTAATACAAATGCATCCCGATCCCAAGATCACATCGCTTGAGCATCCATACCTCCTGCACGACAAGGCCGGCTGGGACGAGGTCCGCGCGAAGGTTGAGAAATATGATTGGGCGAAGAAGGCCGCGAAAGGCTATGTCGAACAGGCGGAGAAGTGGAACGTGCCTGGAGTGCGAAATACCAAGGATCCCAAGAGGGGAGACTGGCTTTTCATTACCCAGGTCGAGGATGGTCTGATGGCTTCGGGGATCGCCTATCAGCTTACGGGAGAAAAGAAATATGCCGAAAAAGTCAAGACATTTATGTTACGTCTGAGCGATCCTAAGAACGGTTTTCCTGTCACGCGGCGCGGATGCAACCAGGCGTCGGTGCAGGAAGGTCATTTCTTCATGCATATAGCCATGGCGTATGACATGGCTATCCCCTCGGGCATTTTTACGGCGGAAGACCGCAGGCAGATTGATGACACGATGCGCCTGTTCATTGGCGAGGAGAGAGAGCTAGGTTCGAACAACATCAGCAATTGGTGTGTGTCGATGAACAGTGGATTGTTATTTTGCGCGCTGGTCATCCAGGACTTGAAGGTCGCGGACTGGATTCTCAATACTCCGGGAGGTGTGCTTGACCAGCTCCAGCGCGGTGTGCTTGATGATGGATGGTGGTATGAATGTTCGGTGAGTTATAACATCTGGTGCTCTACGATGTTCTCGCAGGCTGCCATCGCCATGCGGCGCTGGGGCATGGATCTTGTCAATGCCAAGTTTCCAGGCGGCTACAGGCCAAAAGTAAAGCCCCCGCAGGAAGAGGAATATGGCATGAGCAAGGGGCGTTGGGGGCCGGTCAGCAAGGAAGGCGTCAGCATAAAGAGGATGTGGGATGCCTTGCCGGCGATGCTTGACTATCGTGGGATGATGTTTGGATTGAACGATTCGACGATGAACGAGGTCGGCGGAGCAAAGATGGATATCGCATACTATCTATATCGCGATCCGGCATATGCCGCAGTAATAAAACGTTCAGGCAGCCGTGATCTGCTCTATGGTGTGCCGGAACTGCCGGCCGGTCCGGATCTCTCACGCGCTTCCACATATGCTGACAACTCCGGTGTCGTCGTCATGCGTTCGCAGACGGAGAACCGTCCGCAGCGCGAGCAGATCCAGGCGGTGTTGCACTACGGCGACCACGGATGGTATCATGGGCATTTCGACCGGACCAGCCTGCTTCATCTTTCCAGATATGGGCGCAGTTTTTTCAATCCGGAGATGGTCTGGTACAGCTATCCGAACTTCATGTACAAGTTCTATGTCCAGACGAGCGTGTCGAAAAACATGGTAGTGGTTGATCAGAAGATGCAGGAGCCGGTTGAGTCGCAGAAGCTGCTTTTCCATTCCGGCAGGATGATGCAGGCTACCGCCGTCCAAACCAATGCACGCTGGTCCAACCCTCCTTATGGAGGCATGGTCTATTGGGATCAGCCGCATAAGACTTTTGCCGAAAAGGCGTTTGCGGAAGGCAGGTCTGTTCAAGTGCCGGAAAATCCGCCGGCATACGGAGCGTTCACCGACTACAGCGAGCCTGTCCTGCAGCGCAGGCTCATGATACTCACTGACGATTACATTGTTCTGGCCGACTGGCTGAAAGCGGAAAAGGAGCACGCTTATGAATCGCTCTTCCAGATGAAAGGCTTTCAAGGTTTTGACGGTGCTATGAAACCCGTCCGGCATACCGGCCAATGGACCAGCAACCCCATCAGCAGCGCGCAGTTTGTCACGGACTGCGACTGGTACAAGGCAGCTGCGCCGGTCTGTGGGCGATATGAATTCCGTTTCGGTCCAGGAGCCGATAATGCAGGCACGAAAGCCGATCCAAGCGAGGACGGCGTGTTGAAGTTCGGACTCCATACCATTTGGCCGCTCGATCAGGAAATCATGATAGGCACTGTTCCGGAAGTCCATGGTTCGCGCAAAGTGGCCTATACGGTCCGGTCCGGCGACAAAATCCTCGCCGAAGGTAAAACTGGACTATGGATCCTCGGTGCGGTGGATGTGGATGTGCCAGCAGAGGGACTTAATTCGCTGGAGCTTCTCACGGATCAGAAAAATCCTGAAAACCTGTTCTGGGCCAATGCCCGGGTGCTCACCAAGGACGGCAAGGAGATTCCATTGACGAAAGGTTCTGTTTCAAAGGATTCAAAAGGAGGGTCGATCAAAATAGCCGGTGTTCCTTATGAACAAGCTCTGCCCGCACATCTGACTCTGGATTTGGCGGGGCTTAATGCGGTTCGCTTCAAGGCAACATTCGGCTGTGACTACTTTGTCGGTGACGAATCTCAGCGCCGGAAGACTGTTGCCATCCGTTCGACCGGAAAGGAAGCGCGCTTCCTGACAGTGATCGAGCCGTATGAGGACAGGGCGCTTGTGAAATCCGCAGTTGCTTCCGGGCCGGACAAGCTCAAGGTGGAGTTGAATGACGGACGTGTCCAGGAGATCTCGATTGGAAACTTTGAAGGTTCGGGGAAGGATATCTCCGTTGAAATTACCGAGAGCAAAGATGGCAAGACTGTTCGTTCAGAAAAGAGACCATAGTTAGATTTAAAGTAAACTCAAGGTTTTAGTCGCAAGACTGCATGGCAATGCAATACTTGCTGAAAGCAAAACTACGTCACCACTTAAGGAAGTCAGATGAAATGCATTCGTTTGTAGTAGCTCGTGTTCGAGCGCTCTTGAAGTAGGGACGGGCTTTAGCCTGTCCCATTCCTGGAAATTAAGATGGTACATGCTTCCGCCGTCGCAAAGAAGCTATGGCGGACACGGGAAGCACGTACCTACTTAACGCGCAAACATGCGCTACTACAAACAAAAAATCCATTATGGAGTCAGAATGATTAGATTAAAATATTTTGCGGTTTTATTGGCAGCCTTCCTGGCAGTTTCTCATGCTTTCGCGTCCGACGAACCTGAATTCAAGGTGGAACCTATACCTCTTGCCAGGGAAGTGACATCGCCGTTCAAGGGCATGGCTCTCGATACTGCGGTCTGGCAGTTCTGCGCCGAAGTCAATGCGAAACCGACCGGCACAGGCAATCCACATGCTTTCCTATGGATCCCCCCGAAGACGGAGAAGCTCCGTGGTGTTGTGATCGGACAGTTCAACATGTGTGAACGGCCCATCCTCGAAAATCCAGACTTCCGCGCATGGCTTGAGAAGATCGGCTGGGGCTGCGTCTGGATTGACACCGGATTTTTCGGCCCGCATTTCGATCATAAGATTCCGGAGAACGTCGCCGCGATCAACGAGGTGTTTAACGCTCTTGCCCGGGTTACTGGTATGGAAGGCATGAAGACCATGCCATTTATCGGAATCGGACATTCCGCCAGGGCTGATTTCGGATATGAGATGGCAGCATGGTGCCCGGAACGCGCGGTCGGGGCGATTTCCTATGATGGAAACACAATCTGCGTATCGCACACATATGAACGTTACAAGCATCCTTTTGTCACGGATGAAGATCTTGCCAAAATGACAGGTATTCCTCTTCTGCATCGTGACAGCGAGTTCAACGGTGGAAGGCATAACCGCAAGACCATCATATTGCGAAAGGAGTTCCCTGGGATTCCGTTTACACTCCTGGCCGACCCTGGAGCTGGACATTTCGGTACTCCGGATGAAACCTGTGATTTCCTTGGTTCCTGGGTGGCAGAAGCAGACCGTGCCCGCAATCCGAACGGCGGACTTCCTCTTGTCCAGGTCAATCCTGAGACTGGCTGGTATGTCGATTTCTGGCGTTTCTCCGAACCTTTGAAGGCGAAAGCTGCGCCTGTAAAAGAATTCAAAGGCTTTGAAGGGCCACACGGTACGGAGGCGAACTGGGTGTTCAGCGAGGATGAGGCAAGGAGGATGGTCGAACATATCACGCGGCAGGACGGTAAGAAGTTCACACTCGTCGGATACGAACAGAACGGCGAAAAATTGCCCGATAAGAAAGACCATGTCGGAGTCCATCCCTCTTTCCGTCCGGAAAAGGACGGCATATCCTTTAAACTCAAAGGAGTTTTTCTGGATAAAGTTCCTGCCGGACGCATGGAAGGATGGACAGGGCAGGCCGCAGAATCCACCATCCCGCATCCGGACGATGCTGGCCGGATCGTCATCAAGCCGATCTGCGGACCGGTAATAAGAATTGATGCCGCCACAATGGCAGTCAGGTTTGACCGGGCGGGCATATATGGGAAGCGCAAAAGCGAAGATCTATGCATGATTGTGATCTATCCAGGCAACAGCGAATACCGTCGCATCGAAATGGCTTCAGTTATGAAGATTCCAGCATTTCTTGAACAGGGGATGCCGCAGAAGATATCATTTCCCGAGATTCCAGATGTGAAGGTGGGGGCCAAGGAAGTTGCGCTCAAAGCCGTCTCAAGCGTCGGATTACCGGTTGAATATTTTGTCGACTACGGCCCTGCCTATCTCAAGGATGGTGTATTGTATCTGACGGAGATCCCTCCGTGTGTCAAACTTCCGATTGAGATCAAGGTGACCGCCTGGCAGTACGGAACACTGAACGAGCCGAAAGTGCGGAGCGCCGAACCTGTGACACGGACTTTCCGCATTTGCAAATAATGGTATGAACTTGGAAGAATTATTCTGAAAACATGTTTCAAAAAGGAGATATTTCCGATGGCTGATGCACGCATGGAAACTATGCAAGGAGATGAACTTGCGTCTAAGCTAAAGAGCAGCGTTGTTTTCAAGGGAGACAAGAGCATCAGGAATGCATCGCTTAAGCTTGATCCCAAGGACATGGCATGGTGGAGAGATACCAAGTTCGGAATGTTCATCCATTGGGGACTGTATGCGATCCCGGCGCGTGGCGAGTGGGTGATGAACAATGAGAAGATTCCAGCCGAGGAATATGCAAAACTGGCCGACCAGTTCGTGCCGAAACATTTCGATGCGGACAGGTGGGCGCGGATCGCCAAGAATGCAGGCATGAAATATATGGTGCTGACTGCAAGGCATCATGATGGATTTGCCCTTTGGGACAGCCCGTCAAGCTATAACGACTTCTGCAGCAGCAAGACGGCTGCAAAACAGGATTTTGTTGCCGAATATACCGCCGCCTGCCGGAAGGCTGGATTGGGAGTGGGGCTCTACTACTCGCCGATGGACTGGAGGTTTCCCGGATATTTCCAGCCTAAAGAGTTTGCCGATAATGCGGCACTGATGAAGAAGCAGGGCTATGGACAGACAGAGGAACTTATGAGCAAGTACGGGAAAATAGACATACTCTGGTATGACGGCGGGTGGCTGGCGCATAAAGGTACAGACGCTGATGCCTCCTGGTTCTGGGAACCTCTCAAGTTAAATAAAATGGTCAGGAAATACCAGCCGAAAGCCGTGATAAACCCAAGATCCGGATGGGAAGGTGATTTCCAATGTGACGAGGGTGGTCATGAGATTACAGGGCCGATCATTGATACTCCATGGGAGAAATGCCTGAATCTCAACAAGTCCTCATGGGGATACAACAAGAAACAGAATCCTATGACTCCTAACGAGATTATCAGGATGCTCATAAATGTTGCCGGACGTGGTGGTAATGTGCTACTCAATGTCGGACCTGGTCCTGATGGAGTCATTCCCCCGTCACACGTGAAAATTCTGGAAGAAGTGGGCCGATGGCTAGAGGAAAACGGCAAGGGCATATACGGGACAAGGCCGGGTCCTTTCCAGCCGGTTGATGGCAGATACTGTTCGATGTTCAAGGATGACAAGGTTTATTTACACCTGCTTGAATGGGATGGACAGAAAGAATTGATTCTGCCGAAGTTTGATCGGAAAATAGCATCGACATCCCTGATTTCAGGTGGTAAATTGGCCTTTAAGCAAATAAAAGATGGAGTCGCACTTGTTGTCCCTACGGTGGGGAAAAACAGATTGCCAGTTCTCATCGAACTGGTATTGGAGAAAAAGCTTTAGCCTCTAAAGGAAGCAACATGAAAATGAAACTTAAGGGATTGTATATACTGGACAAAGGGGCTTTCAATCTCATTTATGGACCTGAAGAGCAGAAGGACATTGTGGAGCTTGTGGATATCATTGCATCCCCTCAGAACAGGGATTCTATTGCCAAAGAAAGTTCCCTGCTTAAAGACATTGACGTGATTATTTCCGGGTGGGGAGGCCCAGTCATGAATGCACAATTCCTATCCTCTGCGCCAAACCTGAAAGCCGTCTTCTACGGTGCGGGATCAATAAGAAATATCACTTCCGACGAATTCTGGAACAGGAGGATCTGCATTACCAGCGCATATGCCGCCAACGCCATTCCAGTTGCCGAATATACATCCAGCGTGATTCTCCTTAGCCTCAAAAGTTTCTGGCGTCTTACAAGGATTGTGCGCACGGGAAAATCCTTTCCGAAGGTGAGAGATGTTTCTGGGGCATACAAGTCGACCGTAGGGCTCGTATCCATGGGGATGATAGGAAGGCTTGTCCGTGAACGCCTGCGTTCCTCGGAGTTGCGCGTGGTGGCATTCGATCCGTTCCTATCATCGGAACTTGCCGGCAAGCTGGGCGTGGAATCAGTTTCATTGGATCAGCTTTTCCGCGAGTCAGACGTGGTTTCCCTGCACACCCCGTGGCTGCCGGAAACCGAGGGAATGATCACGGGGCGGCATTTTGAATCCATGAAAACAGGAGCGACCTTTATAAATTCAGCCAGAGGTGCCGTAGTACGCGAGACTGAGATGGTAGAGGTTCTCAACAGGCGCCAGGATTTGACCGCCATCCTTGATGTGACGTACCCGGAGCCTCCAGGCAATGATTCGCCATTGTATACGCTTCCAAATGTGGTTTTAACTCCACATATTGCAGGTTCAATGGGCTTGGAATGCAGGCGCATGGGCCGATACATGGTTGAAGAGCTTAGGCGATATCTTGCAGGACAGCAGCTGAAATGGAATATCACGAAGGAGATGGCGAAGAACGCCGCATAAGATACAAGGCATTTAAATGCTGATCCTGAAATTCACGAATTCCACCTGGTTCTGCCCCATAGCCACCAGTTTATCCCATTTTACCACTGTTATTACTGTTTAGCTTTCATCGATATAGTATTAATGAATGTTGTTGACATGCCCGGCTTGCACCGTCGCCAAGAGGCTATGGTGCACACGGTCGTAAAGAAACTACGGCGTGACACTTTTATCATGCGGTTATTGCCCGGCTTCGCTGAGATGCTATGCCGGGGCAAATTTATCCTCAGGGAGGATAAATTTGGAGGCGGGGGAAACGAATATTAAAACTCGCAATCCGTTGCAGAACAGTTAAACAAAGATTTAGAGGTTAACCCTCCTTTGAGCCTTTCGTCCTCGGGACAGGCTGGATTTCGAGGCATCGCCTCGAAATATCGGCATCCCGGTAGATTTTGCCGCCTTAAGCGCAAAAACTGGGTCAATTACAAGGCCTTACCAAAAGCCCGATGGTGCAAAATGAATTCCTTGGCTTTTTCAATATTCTGCCTTAGGATGTTTCTGTATTTGCTTTGGACACTTCCGGCAAGTGATTCAATTTCCTCCATGCTGATATGCCCGTTGGAAACTACATTGGAGACAAAATCATAGTCTTTTGGTCTTCCGAAGCAAAGCTTGTTTATGCATACGTCCCGAAGCGAAAGACATAGGACTTCATATTCTGATCCATGGGAACCGTCCTTGACTTTATAAGTGACGAGACGATCCCTCCATTCTTCGGTCAGCATATGCCGTTCGATGTCTTCAAGCGCATGGGCATATATTCCGTACCTGTCGAAATATTCAGATTTTTCTCCGATGCTGCATTCGATTGATTCTATATCGGAAATGTTTTCGGGGAATATGTCCACCTCGTCTGACATCTCGACAATTCCAGGGATGTTGTCCGACTGCGTGGCTGCAAAAAAAGCCTGGCTTCCAATAATGATAAGTTTGCTCTTGGATTCCTTGACAGCTTTCAGGAGAATATCGTCAAACTGCTGTCTTTTCATGTTTTTACTGCAGCGAATTTTTTGTCGATACGTCTACGGAGTTCCATTGGCAGGGTATTCCGAAAAGGGGTATTCTGCTGGAGCTGTGTTGCCCTTTCGTCGGTGGCTGAGGAAAGGTAGTGGCGGATGGTTTTCCAATCTCCGGAAGTAATTATTTTTTCCCAGTTGTCATAAAGCATGCTTTTTGTACCATTGGATCTCCATCTGCGGATGTTGGTCAGCGCAATATCAAGACCTCTCCTTTTAGGATCGGTCTCTATCCGCCTTGCCGCAATTCGGTTCAAGGCTAAATTAATCCTGTCTATCTGCCCGTGTGTCATTGTGTCTGCCTTTCTCCATTAAAGTATCACAAACACAAGAAATATCAAAAATATATCGATTCCTTATCGAAGCATCGGCCTCTCGGCAGGTTTTTCTGCTTTGATAGAAGAATCTGGGTCAATTATAAAGCCTTGCCAAAATCCCATTGATGCGGTCTTATCCCAGTTTTCAACCGTTTTTGTGTCAAAGATTGGGCAAGGTTGGAGAGGGCCGGTCAAACAGGTGCAATTTATGAATGTACAATATTCAATAACAACTTGAAATATGTACAGAAAAATTTCTCCTGCCGTGAAATCTGGAGCTGTTGTCTACGCCGGGAAAATCACACCTGATTTCCATGGTACCAGGATTCTCAACTTTTCCGATACCTACAAGCTTCTTAATGATTGACAACAGAAATGTATTGTCAGAAAATTGTGAAATATTCAAGTGCAACTTCAATAATTCACAGGAAGTTGGTTTGATAAGTATGCAGATTGCATAGTTGAATTTTTGTGTCAAAGATTGGGCATGGCTGAAGAAGTGGGATTTGAAAACATCTAATTGGGAATCTACAGTATATTCAGAGGGGAATTGAAGAGGGCCTCTTTTTTATCTCTGCGCCAGCCTTTGATTTCAATCTCCCTCTTCCGGGCGGATGATTTGTCGGGATACTTCTCTGCGTAGATCATGTATCAACGGTGACTTAATTCCTTTAATTTGCCAATATTGCCTTCAATCAATGCCCTTTTCTTGGCTTTGCTCCATTTTTTTATCTGGAGTTCCCTTTTTACAGCTGCATCATAGGCCATTTGCTCCTCGTGATAAACCAGTTTGACGGGGCTGCGGCAAGCGGTATAACGGCAGGCTCTTCCAGAATTATGTTGCCTTATTCGAGCATCAAGGTCTTCTGTCTGTCCAACATAATAGGAACCATCATTGCAAAGCAGAATATAAACGTAGAAATAAAGGGAATTATTCATTCTTCTGAGATTTTAGACTTTGGATATATTGAAGAAGTTCTTATTAGCTACCATGTAAACCATGAGCAAGGAGGCGGAAAATATGCCCCTCGACAAGCTCGGGACACCATTCTCCGCCGCCGCGTCGAATGGTGGAGGCGGGGGGAGTTGAATCCCATTCGAGGGAAAACCAAATTTTGTCGAATAAAGGACAAGTCTTGTCAGCTGATGGACAAAACCTGCCACAACCTGCTGTTGATGAAAAAGATACCGGCAGTGTAAATATTGAGGGTGGGACAAAACCAAACCTTCAAGAAACATCTTCGGGACATCCCAAAACCACAAGCGGAGCACAACAGGAGCATAACAGGAACATAACGGAATTGCCTGAAAATAAGGATTTAAAAAGGATTTATGAAGTCTGGGATAATTTACCAGAAGCTATGAGACAGGGAATCCTTGCAATGATTGAAGCGGCAATAAAAAAGATTCATTCCGATCCTTTATAGTTTGCATTATTGTCCTTTCACAAGAAGGCATATTGCATCTTCAGAAAGGGAATTTATCTTGACGAATTCGAAGACAATATGTCGATAAAAACGAAGTTAATATGTAAATGAACCAAAACGAAACAGACAAAATAAGGCTTGTGATAATCGCAGACACCCATCTTGGGCACCACGATATCCTTCTGCCAGACGGAGACATACTAATCGTTGCAGGAGACTTTACCGAGCATAGGCAGGCTGAGATTGTGGATTTCAACAACTGGCTCGGAATGCGCCCGCACAGCCACAAGATCATCATAGCCGGAAACCACGACCTTCCAGTCGAAAACAATCCCGATGAAGCCAGGGAACTATTGTTCAACGCAATATATCTGCAGGATAAATGTGCTAACGTGATGGGGCTCAGCTTTTATGGGACTCCCTGGAGTCCGGCTTCGGGCTGGTCCTTCCAGCTTGAAGACGACAGGCTGAATGAAAAATGGCGGAAGATTCCGGAAAATATCGATGTGCTGGTGACGCATTGCCCGCCATACGGCATCTTGGACAGAAGCACGACAGGAATACATCTTGGATGTCCGCTCCTCACGGAAAATTTGCAGAGAATTCGTCCGAAGCTTCATGTTTTCGGACACATACACGAAAGCTACGGCATTCTCCGGAAGGACGGAACCCTATACGCAAATGCAAGCATCTGCAATATAAAAGGGCAGGAAGACAACCGGCCAATTGTCATTGACTGGAGAAAAAACAGGACGATTGAAACACCTAAATTCACTGAACTGGAAAGAACATAGTTTCCATAAAACTCGCTGTCTCCAGAATAAATGTGCTTGGATGTTTATCCCGAAAACAATGACTTGGAAGATAAATCCTCCAGACATTTTTCTGGTGCAAGGTCATGAATTATCTCCGTGGCAACAGCAAGCAATTTAAAACAACATGAGATTCCTCGGGGGATTTCTTGCCTATTTCAGCCGCGTTTCAGGCACTCAAAGCAGGATTTATTTCGAGCATTTTTATATTCATTTGTCCGCGAGAATGGGCCGCAAGCAGCTCGTCGGAGCGGAACCAGCTGGAGTCAATACGGCGATGTTTTTAATGTCTTTTAAGCCGGAATCAATGACGGTTTTCTTGATATTCTTTCCCTGTCCTGTTCCATTCTGGCGTTTCCAATTCAGTAGAAACCGGGGAGAAAATTCGTCTTTTATTCTTAATTCCGGTTATGATTGTCTTCTGTCTTGCGGGCAGGAAGCGATAAGAAAGCTCCGACTTTCGTAATGAGAGTGGACTCTTTTTCAGCATGAAAAAGGAAGCCGTCGCGAAAAACATCCGTTTTTTCGCTATCCTGCCACCGTATTCTTTCCGTTTTGAGGCAGAACTTGGATTTTCATTATATTCAAGATATTACTTTTTATCTTTATCATTTTCATCAAGTATGGAGTGAGGCACTGTTAGGATTGTCTTTTCTGGTTCGAGTTTCATAACATCTTTATTGGCGGCTCTCAATTCATCAATCTTGACTCCATGCATAGCGGCAATGTCTTCCCATGTGTCGCCTTCCTGAACCTCGTATCTATATGGATCGCAATCCTTAAGGTCAGTGCGTTGGTTTGTACTTTGCTTTTTAGCCCTCTCCTCTATAATCTTTTCAATTTCAGAAAATTTGCTGATATCAATAAATCCTTGCAATGGCATGTAATTGTCCGGCAATTTGATTTCATGTTCCTTTAAATCTTTATAAAAGCCAGATGAGACATATATCTTGTTCTCATCGCTCTTTAAAAATAACTCGGGTACTCGGTAAAGACATGCTCCGACTTGCTCGGTAGTTATAGTGCTGGATTCAGCATTTCCTCTTGAGTCAAGGGTTTCCAAAAGAAAAGCCTGCCCAGCACGGATAACTATACAAAGATAACCGGTAGAGTATGAACCGGGGATATAGAGAAGTACATAGGTAAAATCATAACCAGAAGTATATCTGGTGTAATACAATATTTGATGTATAGAAGGTTCAAACCCAAGAAGCTTCACAGAATGCCCTTGGAAGCATACAGTTACTATATCAAACATTGTTCCATTGTAATCCTCGTTCAGGCCTTTCCAGTTGATGTCAAGAAATTCTCTGCTCAAGCTACAGCTTAGATTCACTTCTTTTTTATTGTCCATGCAATCTTGTAACGGGCTAAGAGTTCCATTGCATCCGGCAATAAGGAATAACACTGAGAGTACGAAAGCGTTTTTCGCAAATTTCATAATTGAGGTTTGTTCACGCGGAAATAGTTTATGCATTATCTGGTTTGTGTCAGTTTCTATTTAGTTTTTAAAAATCCATTCTCTCGAAGAAATCCTTCTGACCATCCTGAATATTCAATAATAGCTCTCCAAAGTTCCGGATTCGGCTCTAATGTTTTGTGATAATATATCTTAAATTCAGGATTGCCGCACATTATTCCCGAGAGCCCTTCTCCTTTTAGCCAGCACAGGATATGATATTCTGCACGTCTTTGATAACCCAAGTCAACATTATCTCCCCCCTTTTTTTGATATTCTATGGCATATTTCTTCAGGATCATATGAAGATATTCTGGGGATTTCAATGATAATGCTATGTCTATTCCTAAATCCTGAACACAGGGATCCAAAGATTCCAAGCATTTAGGAATAACGCTCATGTCTTTCTTAGTTATCCATAGATACCAGTATTCCCAACCATCAATATTCCACTTGAAGTCATATCCACAGGCTGCGGCTATCCCCCAGCTAATTGCCTGAATTTTTGGAATTTCCGGTGCAAACTCATCTTTTTCTGAAGAATTTGCAGCCGCAATAAAGCCTTCAATAATTGCACGCGCTCTTTTTTCATACTCCTTGCAAGACAAATCTTTCTGACTAGCTGTTTGGCAGCCAATCAATATTAGGACTATCATGGGAAAAATAGCTTTAATCAATTTGTATTTCATATAAAATTAACTTCTTTGATTACTTTTGCCAAAGGATATTTTCCGGATTGTAAGGATGCTTCCCCTCCTTATAAAGGTTCCATACACGGTTGGCATTTGCTTCACCTTTATTAGAAAATCCCTTATATGCCTTGATAACATTAAACCATATATTCTTGTCTATTTTTAAATTTTTAGTAACATCTTCGAGTTTTAACAACAACGCGGCAGCAGCAAGTTTTATGTCTGCTTCCGAACCGCCTTTAAAAATATCGTCGTAAGCAGGCGCGTTAATATTTATGAAATCCGGATTTTGATTAATTGAATTGTATAATAGCGGATCAGTTACACGTCCTATATTGAGTTGCCATAATGGAAAGTCTACATATTTATCGATTTTAGGTTCGTCGCCGGCCTTGCTCTTTAACCAGGCATCATGAGCTTCCCGCCAACGCTGATAAGAAGGCTTAAGTGGGTCGAGATAGTCCCTTACATATTCCTCTCCTGCGCCCATTTCAGTTTCCGAGAAAATCAATGCTTTAAGCAAGTCTGGATCTATTGGAGGTGTATCTGGGGGGCAGAACTTCGAATACTGTGGGAAATATTTTTCATTATATTCCTTGACTATATTTTGAATTGCATTGTCAAATCGGTTCCATTTTGCTTGTCTTTCCTTTGCATCCCGAAGAAGATTAGTATATTTATTTACGTATGCTTCTTTTTCTGCAATGTCTTTAATGAGAACGGGGGACACTGGAATTTTATTGGCTTGTGCTTGAGACATGCGATCCTTCAGTGTTTTAAGACGATTGGTCCAATCTCCTAATGAGTTATGAAATTTTGCAATATCCGGGTTGATGTATTCCTGTAGGCATCCCCATGGGTCGACATAGTTAACAGAATTATTATCTGCATATGTATATGGATGAATAGGTAATTTAATTCCTCGTGCCAAAAGTTCCTCAGTGGAAATTTTCCCCATTGCAACAGCTTTGGCTAATGAATCCCTGCTTATAAACCGTCCAATTCCGGCATCATAGAAACGCATATTATCCCTCCTGTTCATCTCGTTCATAAATAATGGTTTTAACTATATTTAAAGTCCCCAAATGCTGACTACTTCTGATTTAGGCGCTTGTCTATCCCCTATGCTATTAGGCTGAAGTATAAATTTAACATGTAGGTTGCCGTTTATCCATTCGATGGCTACTTTCGTCCCCGTTGGCAATTTATCACGGATGAGTCTTTTATGAATTTCATACTTTATCTGTGGAGGTACATTGGGCAACTTGTTTGGGAATTTATCGGAATATGTGATTTGGTCGTGCGTCATTATCAGATCCCGGCTGAGTTCAAAAGGCTCATCGATATATCTGAAATGCAGATTGATGATTTCATCGATAAGTCTGGGCATTTCAGATTTGCTTTCATAATTGTATCTCTTAAAGAGCTTTGTAATTTGCTTGGAAAGATAAACGGTGTCAGGCATGAGTTTCTTGAAAATCCTCTTTGCGTAACGGATCTTGTCCCAGTCATCGTTGCCAAGATCAAATAGCTCTGGCACAGCCCAGGGACGTGAAAGAAGTCTGGCAATAACTGTTTCCACGGAACTGCCATGCGGTAGGACACCTGATTCGGCAGCAACGGCATTCTCATACAACGAATCAACTAAGTCCCTTGTAAAATATTCCATCGAGAAGCCACGTTCTTTTAATCTCTTCTGTACCATGCAGTCCAGTACGAAGGACTGCGCAGATATGACAGCAAAGGCATTCTTACCGTTGGATGTATCTCTATATCGGCGGTGATCCTCATAATCCTCGATAAGATCAAGCCAGACGTGCATAAGTTCATGGGCCATTATCCCCTCATGGCAGACGTTGGAATCAATGACTATGCTGATCTTGTCCGGTGTCTCACGCCATGAGGCAGAATTCATTCCTTGTAGAATCTGTCTGCTTTGTTCGGAAACAGCTGAAGCATCAATCAGGCATATTTGCTTGGGTGTGACGATATCCACTTCCTTTGCAAGTTTCAAAAGACGCGGAGAGGGATTTACATGGGAAATTACCGGCAGGGGACATCCAGGAGGATTATCACCATGATATGAAAGCTTATATTCCCCTTTTGGTATTTCCGGCATATACATTGGTGCATTCATGAAATGAAAAGTTGCATAATATCTGACCGTAAGGCTCAGACCATACGGATTAAGATAATTATATCCTGACGGTCGCAGGAAGCAGTTTGTTTCCGTGCCGTCTTGTGTAAGGACACAGATATTTGATGGAAATGAGCCATCAAATAAATTGAAGCTTTCATTCTTTTGAGTCATTTATTGCCTTCAACCTTTGAAAGATAAGCTTTTGATTTGTTCCAGCAGGAAAATAAATTTCCCAATACATGTTTGATTGTCTCATGGTTGATGCCTGTTTTGAAAATTCTCTGCTTGAGCTTTATCTGGCAACCCCCTTTGGCTTTGGTTGATAAGATCCAGGAAGCGCCATGATTGAAACAAATCTCTGGAAGAATCTCCCGGACTCTATTTGAATCAATATTATTTGAGGTTATAAGCAATATGAAATCTACCACTGGGTTTGTGGGCCTTTTCGAACCTTCGCAAGCGAGCAGTAAATTAAGTGGCTTTACGGTTTTCCATCCCAAGCTGAATGACAGCAGCCAGTCATTTCCATCTTTGGAAATCTCTTCCGAGAGCAAAACAATAGACATGCTTTTGAGCGTTTCAGTGACTAGTTGCTTGTCTTCTATGGGGGATTCATTGGCAATGTCATCAGATACATTGTCATATTGAAAATAGGTGGCAGGACGACCAGAGCCCAGGGATTCTCTCATGCGGTTGAGGATGCGCAAATGAAGTTCGCGCGGCGCACCCTGTCCGCGTTCCCAGCGTTCAAGAGTTGGTTCTGAAATATAAAGCTTTGGGGCGAAATCACGGCGGCTCAAACCAAGGCTGTTCCGGAATGAACGAATTTCCGCAGGATTCATAACGCAGCCCCTTTATCTATAGATAACACATTTTATCATATGATATGCTATTGTCAAGAACCATAATATGAATATGTTTCCTTATCCCTGTGGAAATGATTTCTACAGTTTGATTCAATTTTAAGATTTACGCATCCTCCAGCTCAATAGGGCCATCGAATATCTTGACGAAACCAGAGGCAATTTCTTCCGCAAGATTCAATGCGCAAAAGGCGGAATTAAAGAAGATTCTTGCCATTGAGACATGCAAGCATAATTGAATGTGTTTTTGAACGTGCTATTTTTCTACTTGACTCAATCTCAATGGCTCAATGGGGACATAATGGGGACATGAGCCCGATATAAAGGATGATTTCTCGAGGCATTCTGCTTTGTAATAATTATATAATGCGGGAGATGCAATATATTACGGCAGGGAAGGGAACCCAACGTAAAAGGGACATGTGAAATATAAATGTGAAGGAATGAATACGAAAACCAAAACTGTAAAATGTGATTCCTTCCCGCCGGAGAGCGAATCTGTCGAATGGAAGCAGTCTTTAGGGGAATGGAAGGAGATTGTCGAGACCTGCGCTGCATTTGCATCCGCCAATGGCGGCACAATATATGTCGGTGTAAGCCCTGAAGGTGAACGTATTGGAGTCCGGATCGGCAAAGGCACTCTGGAAGATATTGCCAACAAAATCAAGATCAATACCGACCCTCCGCAGTTTCCATCTGTTGATGTGCGTGGTGCGCCAGAGTCATCAGTGGTTGAAATCCACATTGAACCCAATCCCGTCAAACCTGTTTGGGCTTTCGGACGTCCGGTCAAGCGTGTTGGAAAAAGCAACCAATTTCTTCGTCGCGACGAGGCCCAGCGAATCTTGGAGATCACGACAGGACGGACCTGGGATGCTCTGATATGCGAAGGTTTCAATGCGAACGACATTGACAGGAAGGCGGTTCGGGATTTTCTGGAACGTTCTGGGATGAAAAGATCAACGTCGCTGAGTGATGTCATAAAGAATCTGCGGTTCGGAACGGAAAAACACTTCCGAAATGCCACAGCCTTATTATTCGGCAAGTCTCCACAACATTTCTTTGTGGAGGCAAAGGTCAAATGCGCCCGTTTTGTCAGCGGCAGTCTGACCCAGTTCCTGGATGAGCGCACTATTGAAGGGCCGCTTCTCCTGCAATTGGACGAGGCTATGGCTTTTGTGACCCGGAATACCAGGCAGGCCCTTGTGGTCACCGGCAAGCCACAGCACGATATTGTTCCGGAGTATCCCGAGGCAGCTGTGCGCGAGGCCATCACGAATGCGCTATGCCACCGCAGTTACACCGACGTGGGAACAATACAGGTCCGCATTTATGACGACTGTTTGGAGGTCTGGAACCCAGGGAAACTTCCCCCCGATCTTTCCATTGCGGAATTGTACCGGAAGCACGCATCTCATCCCCGGAATCCGCTGTTGGCCGGAGCGGTTTTCCGGACGCGGCTGATTGAACAGTGGGGAACCGGAACATTGAGGATTATCGAGGCCTGCCGCCCACAAAATATCAAGGTTGAGTTCGAGACAGATATGGGCATGTTTATCGTGCGTCTTAAGAAAACTGTAAAAGGGAAACAGGCAGCAAGCGGACGCACTGCCGCACAAGCTTGGGCCGAGTCGGGGGCCGAGTCGGGGGCCGAGTCAATTCTCAAACTATTGAGTATCGGACCAATATCTCCGTCTGAAATTGCTGTAAAAACAGGAAGGAAAAGTGTTTCAGGCGCACTGAAACGCCTTATAAGGAAATTGCTTGAAGAGGGAAAGATTGAGCCGACCATTCCCGGCAAGCCGACCAGCCGCCTCCAGAAATACCGTCTTACGGAAAAGGGCCGCGACTGGCTAAAGGGATTCTCAGAGGCAAATAGGACATAACCAGGACAAACCATAAAAATTAAAATGAAACAGGCTTTTTTCTAAACAGGACACAAACGGGACACTTGGAAATATCATTTGTACTGATGGAATGAACTGAAGGCCCGGGTGGAGCAGATAAGGCCGGAGAAACTGAAGAGATAGAGAAGGAATTGCCAATGGCTTCGGAATTTTGCCCCTCATGCAGGGAACTCAGGAACATGCAGGTGTCGATTTCTGAAATACCCTGTAAGGAGGGAATAATATTTGTACGTTCATATCACTGCGAGAAATGCCGGCGTTTCGTGAAGAGTGAAGAGAGCAAATTGCATGGCCTCGGAAAGAATTCTGGTAAATTCAGGATTAGGACTAGGAATAAAAACAAATGACATCTTCAGATAACTATACATATCTCGAACCGGTCGCAAAGCTGCTGACATTGGGAGAGCCTGAGCAATTCGCTGCTGAATGGATTGACTATGCTTCAATTGGCCTTTGCTCAGAACACATTCCCGAACTGACCAGGATGGTCGGCGACGACAAGCTGAATTTCTCGGATACAGGGTCGGTGTCGGTTTGGGCTCCTCTTCACGCATGGCGTGCGCTGGGCCAGATGAGGGCGGTATCGGCAGTAGATGCGTTGCTTTCCCAGCTCTACCTTGTCGATGAGAACGATGATGACTGGATGACCTCCGACTATCCCCGTGTATTCGGCATGATAGGGACTCCGGCGATCCCTGCGCTCTCAGCTTATCTTGCCGATGAGAAGAAGACTCTTTTCTCCAGGATATGCGCCATGCACTGCCTGGAAAAGATCGGCGAGATGGAACCTTTGGCGAGAAAACAATGCGTTGACATATTGGTCGGCAACCTCCGCAACTACGAGCGGCAGGATCCTGCCCTGAACGCATTCCTGATACTCTACCTCAAGGAACTGAAGTCCGTCGAATCTATAGATGCAATACGGCAGGCGTACCTTTCAGATTCGGTTGATATAGATGTCCTCGGAGACCTTGAGGATGTCGAGATCGAACTCGGATTGAGAAGCGCCCGTTCAACTCCTCGCCAAAAAAGGACACATCTGCCGGATTTCGATATCTTCTCCAGGCTGGGCATGGAAGACGCTGAGGACAGCGTCCCGTTCGTAAATACCAGCCGCAAAACCGGACGCAATGATCCCTGCCCATGCGGAAGCAGTAAGAAATACAAGAAATGCTGTCTGCAATAGATTCGGCGGACGAGCTAACGACCCAAATGTTCTGGAATTCCGAGGCAATGGAGTAAAGCTTATATAAATCTTGTCTTTTGGATTTTATTAACAATCCGGAGTGGATACTCCAAAAACTCAACCTCAAAAGATTGATAAAAGCTCTCCGGAACCTGAAATTGTGCCAGGGAAATAGATAAAGTATTATGAGATTGCAAATATTGTTTGGCAGATATTGAAATTTTACAAGAAGCATTCAATCTTGCATTAACAGTTCCCTTTCAGTAATCTTTGGATTGCGTTCTTTAATTCGTATATAATTCTCAAATGTCAGGATCTTGTCCGGGATGAGCTTGTCAATGGCCCTACCGAGCAGTGATTTCCTGGTGGCCTTTTCCCGTTTCAAGTCTTCCGGCTTCATCTCCCTGGAATATTTCAACTCCAGCCCGGATAAGACTGCCGCTGATTCGATCTTCTTTGCCGCTTTGTCGTCCAGAGTTCCAGAACCCAAAGCCCATATCCTGCATATCAGTTCCTTGGAAACGACAACCTCCTTTTTGACAATTGACACCTTGAGATACCTGACAAGAAGCCTTATGAACTCTTCAATGTTCCCATCGCTCTCGATTTCAAAAGCTGCTCCGATAACCCAAAGGCTGGAGTCTTTCTTGTCGGACAGGCTTCCGTCTGTCTGATTGATTTCCTGATATTCCTTCAAAGTGGACAGCACCTGTTTCCGTTGGAGAGAGTTCAGTTCGCAGAAAGAGTCGATGAACTCCTGGACTTCACCGGCAAAGCCCGGAATCATTGAGAGCGACAGCGAATTTCGCTTGAGATGCGGGAGAATCAGCGGATAGAGGTTCTCCCAGGCACCGCCTTCAATGTTCTCAGTACGGCCGTCAAGCCATCTCGCCACGGTCGTATGAGCTACTCCGACCCTGAGCCCAAACTGGTACGGGTTGCCTATTTTTTCGACTGCGGCCTCAATAGCTTTTCTGATATCATGGTCAATTTTCATCCAAAACCTCCTCGTTTTCAAAAATAATTGAAAAATAATTGATGTCCAAAAAGGCACAATAATGCTTAATGGTACTCAATAATCCACATATGTCAAGACTTAATAAAACTTAAGAAGCCAATATTCGCTGGAATCGCTGGCGCGGTATGGCTATATTGTGCGCTAACGTTCATTTAATGAACAATAAAGGAGGATGACATGATCAGCAGACAGACTTCCGAAATGGCGGCCAACTTCATTCGGACGCTCGAAAAGTCAGGGACGGTCGACAAGGGCGAAAGCAGAGAATTTACGGCGCTCTGCAGGAAAATCGAACAGGACAAAGCGAGAGGAGAAGAAAGACAACCGGTCGAAATCAAACTGATTTCCAAGAGGAAGGCAGCCGAGATCCTCTCGGTTTCAGTGAAAACAGTTGACAGGTTAAGCGCTTCCGGAGCATTGCAGAAAAGGATGGTCGGCGGATCGGTACGCTTCCTCGTCGCCGATGTCTACACCCTTGCCGGGATAAGGACGACGGGGACAAGCGCGGGGGCATGAGATGATTCTCCGCATCACCCACAACCGCGACAATCCATATGTCGTGCTCAACAAGGAGTTCCTGAACAGCAGGGGACTTTCCTTGAAGGCAAAGGGGCTACTGTGCTGCCTCCTGGCCCTGCCGGACGACTGGAGGATAAACCTCCGCGAACTGTCGTGCAGGTCGAAGGACGGCGCAACGGCGACGAGGAATGCGGTCGGGGAACTGATCAGGAACGGCTACATAGTGCGGAGGCAGGATCGGAAGAACGGGAGGTTCCGGAGCGTCGACTACGATGTTCGGGAGTCCCCCGGCGACGGGACATACGCATTCCCGGCCGGGCAAATGCGGAAATCTGCCGAAAGGGATCGCGGGCCAGCCTCAAACAGTGATGCAAAAAACGACGGTTTCCCGCTTGTGGAAAAACGGCATGCGGAAAACAGCACACTACTAAGTAATATAAGAGTAATAAATAACGAATCGTACGAATCGCGCGATTCGTCTTTTCCTAAAAAGGTTTTTCAAGAACTGGAAGAAGAGTCCGAACCGGAAAGCGGCGAAACGGGCATTCCCGCGAAGATCCCGGTCAATCCGGACAAAGTCCCGGATGATGTGGAAAAGCCCGCGCAAATTACCGGGAAGTTGTACAGAATCTGGATCTGCTGCGGCAATTCAAGGGAGGAATATATCCGGAGGACCGATATTCTTCCGGAACTGACTCCTGGCGAAGCCGACTGCCTTGAGCGTTCAGGAATCGAACAGACTCCGAACATGCAGATCTTCTACAGGAAGGCCAAGGCCTTGCTTGGCGAAGGGGAGTTCTGCATGATCTGCCATGAGGTGAAAAACATGGAACTTGAAGGCAAGGAAGCGAAGAAGAACAGCACTTCGAGGTTCATCCATTATCTCGAAGAGGCAGTTGCCCGTCCGAAATTTAAAAGCAGTAATCCATTTGACGATACAAGCTGAAATCTCTTGAAGAAACAGCAGGAGCCAAAACAAAAGTACAAGTCCCTTGGAGGAATCCGTTGCAATGGAAAGGCAAATTATGAAAAATAAACAAGAAACAGGTGGATAATGAACACAGCAGAAGAAGTTACAGTAGATAAAAATAAAAAAGGATTGCTTGTTGATGAACTGGCGAAGCTTCCTGAAAAAACTATTATGGACGAGGGAAAGCTTGCCAGCATATTGAAAATATCAACAAGGACATTGAGGAGATTGGTACAGCGAGCGGAAATCCCCCCTCCCATTTCTCTTGGAGGCCGTTCAGTATGGCTGTCGGATAGAATTCTTGCTTATCTCAATACGTCCGCTGAACAGGCGGAGAAAGAGGCATTGAACCAAATTAAGAGAATTTCAAAATATTCCCCTTGACTTAATCGTATACATAAAGTATCTATTGGCATATGAAAAAGAAAATGGGCAGGCCAAAAAAGAAAATTGCAGATTGCCTTATCGAGCAGATTAACGTCAGGATGACGACATCTGAGCTGAAAATGATTGACGATGAATGTAAAAAGGCAGGCGGAATATCCAGATCGGCCATGCTTATGAAACCTTGGCGAAGCTAGAAGGATGACTGAAAATGCCCTATGTATTCCAAAGCATAAACAGAAAAACAGGAAAGCCCCACCGCAAGTGGAGGTTCCAATATACGGATTATGCCGGGGAAAGACGCTCAGGAACCGGTTTGACTTCTAAGATTGAAACAGAGAAACTTGCGACAAAGATAGAATCCGAGCACGATGAAATCAGAAAGGGCTATCGTCCCCTGCCGAGCAAGGCTGACAAGCATAAGAGGGAAAGCTTCAGGAAGTTTGCAGATGAATATATTGCATGGGGAAAGTCTCAGGGGGGCAGGGGTGGACGGCCATGGGGTGATGTCCACGAAAGGAAAAGAATAAAATATCTTTCCTGGTGGGAGAAGGAACTGGATTTGCAGATGCTCGCGGATCTGGAAGGATCTCTTCCACGGATAGAAATGAAGCTCCGTGAGCTCCAGCAGGTTCAAAAGAGCGGCAAGACCATCGAGCACTACGCCGAGGGGCTCCACAGCTTCTGCCAATGGTGTGTTGTTAGAAACTACCTTTCTGACAATCCCA
>Ga0154564_167_pt1 | contig 23218 bp, 17 predicted proteins | sample RifGroF2_FD_105707 | JGI IMG/M metagenome (GOLD analysis project Ga0154564, IMG submission 105707) | Lentisphaerae bacterium GWF2_49_21
GATAAGATGCGTGATACAATAACTTTCAACCAAAATATGAGTGTACATAATGACAAGTATGGTGCCAGACCCAGAATGGCAGACAGAATGGCAGAAAAACCGGGGCCGTTTTTGTGGTTTTGTTCGTAGTCAAGCCATTATTGGCTGCGCTTTCAAAGCATGGGAACACGCAATAATGCGTTAACTACAAACAGAAGAATTCAAAAGAAGAAAATCTCTATAGTTATAAGATTTGCGTCCGCAAATCTTATCCTACCATCGCAATGAATATGTCTTCAAGGGTCAATGTCTGGACTTCGGCTACCTTCGGCCTGTACTTGTTCGTGATCTCGTCCATCAGTTCCTTCCTGAAATCCTTCACTGTCACCAACACTTCGTGCCCGGAACTCTCCTTCTTCAGCATGCCTGCGACTGACAGGTCTTCGGGAACCTTGTCCTCGAAGATCAGCCTGAGTCTTTTCACATTGTTTTTCAACTCATCTATAGGCATGGATGACAGGAGATTCCCATCATGCATAATCCCCACATGATCCGCCAGTTTCTCGACCTCGTTGACGATATGGGTGGAGAAGAAGACTGTCCGTTCCCTCTCATGCAGTATCTCGATTATGCTTTCCATGAATTCCCGCCTAACCACCGGATCGAGTCCGGAAATCGGGTCATCGAGTATCACAAGCTCGGGATCCTGACACAACGCGAGTATCAATGCGACTTGGGCATACATGCCGCGCGATAGATTTTTGAGTTTCAGATCTTTCGTCAGCTTGAATCTGGAAAGCAGGCTGTCAACAAGCTTATCATCCCATTTCTGGTAGAAGGACTTGTCGAACCATATAAGCTCGCCGATCGTCATCCAGTCGTACATCTTCTGGTTTTCGGCGACGTATCCGACGCGGCTCCTTACCGACACCGGATCCTTTTCCGGATCGAAACCCATGACTTCGATACTGCCGAAATCCCTGGCGAGGAGCCCCATAAGCATCTTTATGGTCGTAGTCTTCCCGGCCCCATTCCTGCCAAGGAAGACATACACGGACCCCTTAGGCACCTGAAGGTCAATCCCCTTCACCGCCTCCTTCTTCCATCCGTATTTCTTCTTCAATCCCTGCGTGGAAATAGCTAGGTTATTCATTGTCATAATCCTTTCGTTATCGGTCCATGTAGATTTCTTTGTTATACCCAAGTCTATAGCTCTTTTGGTTGCCTGTAGAAATACTAAATCCATTACCTATGATTTTATATTGTAATTTCCCTTTATCGCCGGTATAAGCAGGAAGTTTAGGAATAATGTCTGGTACAAGTTGCTCAAACTTCTCCGGGTACTTGCCATGCTGAATCTTGAAGATTTTCAACGCAATGGAAAGCTTAAACATATCTGAAACTACGGCTTTTGTTGCATCTCTGTATTCAAATTCATAAAGATAGTCATACAATGCATAAGAGAAATAATTATTCATGAAAATCTTCCCGTTCAGAAAATCACGAGGGTACTGGATGCGCGGCAATGGCTTATTGGTCTTCAAGTCCTCCATGATCATAGTCGATTTCAAGAGGAAGGATGCTGTATCCTTTTTAAGATATGGGCTCATAATAAAGTTAGTATATAAAACAGCGGATTTCGGATCAAATCCGGAATCATAAGAATCATCCTTGGGGTTGCTGCGAACCATCATATTCTCATAATAGTGGACATAGACCATAGGTACACTGTCAATAAAAATCTGTTCAGTGAAATCTATTCTTTTGAAACCTTCGGACTGCAACATCAGTTTCCTTAAATATGGGAGCATGGCTGGATCCAATGGTACGTTCAAAAGGCTCTTGATGATCTTGTCATACGAGTAGGATGAGATAGCGTAGTGTGTCGGATAAAAATAGGCAGTAAGCTGGGCATAACTGTGCATTATCTTGAACTCGACATCCGCAGACGCCAGCGCTTCTTCCACCCGCCCTTCTTCAGCCAGAGCCGCAGTCCTGGATTCAATTAGAGACATAATCCACCTCAAATCAACCCAATGTTCCGTGAATGCATTATAGTCGTTGCTCTTGACTCCAAGCCGGTAATATTCCAGGTCCGAGCCCTTTTTAATAAGAGACCAGAGTTTGACAATGTCTTCGTCATCAATCAGCACCTTCCGTATTCTCGCCATCTGGTCGTCAGTCAATTTTACAGTTTCACATTTATAATGATAAGAGCATATATAGTCCCAGTCAGTCCAATCTTTGTGCTCTTCACTCTTTTTGATAACATCATTGGTTTTAAATTTCGTCTTTATGGATTCTAATTTCCGCCTTGCTTCTCGGTAGACTACCGCGGAATTCTGTTCATCTGGAACGTTTTCGCACATCTTGTTGATGATATTAAAATCAAACCCTGCCTTTTCGGCTTTAGCCTTGGCATAATTAACTTGGAGCTGTGACTGGATGCTGATCATGACATGAAACGTCCACGCTAAAACAAAGACTACTGCGCATGTTTTGGCGAGGATCTTCCATGGCTTGATGTCTTTTGCTACGGCTTTCTGCCATGCAAGATAGCTTAGTGCCACATTTAGGACGATAAACAACAATGCAATCAAAGGTAGAACCAATTCCAGACTGCAATAGTAGTAGATGCAGATCATGAACGGGCATATAATCACAGTTTCAGGAATAAGAAGCAGAGGCGCCAGGAATATAGATGGGAGAGACTGTCTGACCATTAAAGAAGCAAGAATGATAAGGTTATATGTCAGTACAGGCAATAGAACTGGATATGTCGTGATTGGCCCATAGTCCCAAAAGATGTTTTTATTCCCAGTACCTGCAATATCGCCTGCAAGCAAAAATGATATAATGCTCAAAATAATCAGCAGAATCAATCCTGATATATATTTCCCGATGAATATTTTCGATGTATTGAACGGCTTTGTCAGTAGAAAAGCTTTTGTGTTCTGCTGGAATTCACTGGTAAACGTCATTGAACCAATGAAAGAAAACAATAGCGGTAATAGAGCCCAGCCGGTAACGCTGAAATACATTCCATAATCAGGATGGACCGGATAGATTTTCCAGAATATTACGCACACGATCTTAAAAAATATCAAGATCATGACGGCGGCAACGATGAACATCCTGTACTCCCTCAGTTCTTTCCAGATTAATGCTTTCATGCCTATTGTTCGCATGACACACCTAGGTTTGGATATTGGAATTTACCGTCAACTCTGCCGACGCTATGGACAGCGAAGCCATTGCCCTTTTTCTCGTAAATGAAACCTTCACCGGAAAAAGGATCCATAGGAAGTTTTATTAAGAATTCAGGACAGACCTTTTCAAGAGATTCCGGATACTCGCCATATTTCGACTTGTACGCCTTAAGTGCAAGAGCCAGCGTATAATATCCTTCGGAAGCCTTGGCGTAATTGTAGTTGTACACGACATAGCCGCCAATGAACATGCCAGCTACTAGGCAATTATCCTTTTTTCTGCGATCATCCTCTTCGATATACCTTTGCTCAAGCTTGTTGAAGGGGGTGCTGCAAAGTTTCAGCTTGCCTGCATAGTAGTTTATAAAATAGGCCTCATCCCTATTGAGGAGAGGTGCACCAAGACAGCTTATGTACAAGCCGAATGCAAATCTCTCAGGCAATTTATCAAATCCATATTCTTCAGCCCTGTTTCGATAATTCCCTTCCTTCCATTTTTCAAAGAAATATCCATACAGGCGTGTTTGCCTGTTGATAAATTCCTTTTCAGTTAATCTGTCGCTGGAATATTCCTCTAGTATCTGCTTAAAAATCCCTTCATACTTCTTTTCGCATGGGATTGTGATTATTGCATTCGCAACCGACCTGTAAGGAGTGATATAATTATCGCCAAACCTATCCTTGATTATGCTTCTCATCCGAAGGCGACATAACGCGCTGTCCAAAAATGCCGAATAGAATTTTCTTTCAAACAGCATAAAGTCATTGATTTCAAATATGGGATTTATAATCCTGCTTTCAATGGCATAACCTTTTGAACCTTCGGCTTCCACGAAGTTCCGGCACCTCCTAAAGAACTCCAGTATTTCCTTGTCTTCCGTAAACAACCTGTAGAATTCCTGCTTCTTCTTTTCATCAACTTCATCTTTCCATTTATAGTTATATGGGAAGTCGGAACTGCTTGTGACAAAATCCCAAATATTGTTCAAATATTTTTCATTTATCCTGTCCGCGAGTTTGATAATTTCATCTAGGTCGGCATTCGTAGCCATTTTTTTAAACGATAAACTGATTCCTTCTTTCTCAGCTGCTGCAATTGCTTTCTCAAGCCTGAGTTTTGATGAGACAGTTATTGCCCCGTGAAACGCATAGAAAGCTGCCAGGATGACTGCAAGGGTGACAATTAAAGCCTTTACTGTCCCAGAATCCCTTACGACCGAGTATTTCCAGACTACGTAGCAGAATATCAGCAGAACCACGGTCATGAGTAACGGAATTAACACAAAAAGGCATTTCAATGGAGAAATCCCAAAATACAGGAAAATCACAATGGCCGGCAAGCACAAGATAAAGTCAATCACCACGACAAATGGAGATAACACAATTGATACGATTGAATTCTTAAACAGAAGAGAACTAAGGAGAATTGAAAAATAGACTGTTGTCGTGCAGATGAGAAAAACATAGATTGAAACTTCCGGAAAAAATCCCCTGTCGAGACCTATAATCCTACCCTTGTCGAGATTGGGCATGTAGAATACATAGTATGAGATTGCCGTCAGTAAAATCATTATCGCCAGTCCGCCAGAAACCTTGACGAGAAATATTTTCCACGTCGCCATCGGCCTGTTCAGCAGGAACTGCCTTGTGCCCTGGATGAATTCTGAATTAAAAGGTATTGCAGCGGCAAAGGCAAAGAGGACAGGCAGGATGAAGATTCCGAAATATACGTTCCAGATGTCATAGGTGATCCTAGAGCCTGATATGTAATGCGGAATGATCTCATGGGATACCCGGATCAAGGCGATAAGAAACAACGTTACCCAGAAGAACATCCTGTACTCCCGCAGTTCTTTCCAGATTAAAGCTTTCATGATGGTTCCCTTTATTTTCTAACCTGAGGCAATTTCAAAGTTGCCTCTCGTGAGCTGATTGCTTAGGTTGGAGTCCAAGCTTTAGCTTGTGTAACCTCTCGAATACCAAGACAAACTAAAGTTTGTACTCCAACGGGGTAATTCCCGCAACAACCATTTCCCATATTTTCCCAATCAACTCACCTATTTGCTTTCAGTAATAAATTCCGAAAGGATTTTTTTGATTTCTTCCTTGCTAAGCCCATAATTCTCCGCCTGGCCAATCAGGTTCTTCAGGGATTCCCTGATGATCTTCTTTTTTTCGAGGGTGGCGGAACCGGAAAACTTATCGGAGATGAAGTTCCCCTCGCCCCAGCGGCTGTCAATCACTTCCTCGTGCTGAAGTTCACGGTATGCGCGGGCAACGGTATTTGGATTAATGCGGAGTTCGACGGCGAGATCCCTGACGGATGGCAGCTGGTCGCCGGCCTTCATTGCGCTGCAGAGCACCATGTTCTTTATCTGCTCTATTATCTGCAGATAAATTGGAACTCCGCTTTCAGCATTTAGTTTGATATTCATAAACTGTACTATTATTATAATACAGTGATACATCATTGTCAAGAGGATGGAGAGCAAATATGACAATTTAAGCTTATCTTATTGGTTATTAATGTGATATGATATGCCCTAACAATGCCGTTAACTTAAGACATAATATACTGATGACTCACATGTTACATGCATATATTAATCCTGAAGGGATTGAGTAATATAGCCTGTGGTTTCAACCACAGGACATATATGGAAAAATGATTCGTCCTGTAGGGACGGAGTATACTCTGCCCCTTCAGGGCAAAACAAATTTTGGAATCCAATACCTATGGTTGAAACCATAGGCTTTATTACCTAACGCATTCCATGCGTAAAGAAAAACAATATAACAGCTCCATTATTAAGATGTTACGCTTAAGTTAACGGCATTGATGCCCTAATGGAAGAACAGCCCTTGCGGGCTTAATGAATTCTAATTCTTTTTCTCGCACAGAGGCATCCCGATGTCCTATCCAGAATCGGGATAGACTCTGCCCAAAGTATCCCGGCCTGAAAGCGTCGGGAAGCATTCTCACCACGAAGAAAAGAAGGACACGAAGTTTATGTATCTTTATTCCTTTGCGGCTTTGCGCCTTTGTGCGAAAATGAAAATTTCGTGTGTTTCGTGGTTATAAAATTTGAGTCCTCAAATTTTATTGCGGAATTGGCTGGGGCTTTTGCCGGCGATCCGCCTGAAAAGCTTGTTGAAGTGCTGGGGGTCGGGCAGCCCTACCCTTGTCCCGATCTCCTTTACAGGAAGGGCCGTGCATTCCAGCAGATGCTTGGCGTACTCGATCCTCCGTATGATCAGGTACCTGTTCATCGTAATCCCGTACTGCCTGCGGAAAAGAAGAGCGAGATAATTCTGCGAAAGACCGGCAGTCCTGCTTATTTCTGGTATGCTGATCTCCTTGGAAAGGCACCTGTCAATCTCCATGGCAGCACTGACCACCGCAGTCCTGGCCTTGCGTCCGAAATTTTCCGACCGCGATTTGTTGATCCAATAGAGCCAGATCAGGAATTCCTGGAGCACGAGGGAGGCGGCATGGTCGGCTTCCGGAGAGGCTTCAGCCTGCTGGATCCACCATACGAGGTTCATGAACTTCGACTCGGCAGCAGATCTTGCCTCGCCAAGCTCAATGCACAGAGGCAGTGAAAGCTCCTTTCCACTCTTTGCGGATTTCGCAGGGAATTTGAAGTGGGTGCAGTAATGGAATCCCGGTTTTTCCAGATCGTATCTGGCATCAGTGCCTGTCGGTGTTATCGAGATTGTCCCGGGCGCAATGGCGTATTGGTTTCCGGAAAGCCTGATCTTCCCGTGGTAGTCGTATATGTGAAGGGCGTTGGTTCCGCTGTTCAGATAGCTTACTGAGAAGTTCCTGTCGGCAAGCGGATAACGTCCGGCGCGGATGACCCGGGGAAGGTCATCCATTTGAAAGTCAAATGGCATTGAACTCCTTGAGAAAAACAAGGATGACTGGAGCTTGGAAATGAAAAGTTTTTACACCGCTCACCCGCCACCCAAGGATCCAGTCATCCATGTGTTATTGTTGAAATAATACCACAGTATGTTGAATATTTCCAATTGATATATTTTTATTTCATAAAAATATTATATTATTGTTTTTTTACCATTAATAAAGAATCTCATTGTGTGGGATTCTTTATAAAAAAGGAGATTATACATGACACCACGCGAAAGATTCATTGCCGCACTTGAACGAAGGCCCATCAAGGGAAGGGTCCCCCATTTCGAGCTGGTCTTTTTCCTCACCATGGAGGCCTTTGGTAAAATCCATCCGTCACAGAGGAACTACGCACAGTGGGACCAGATGGAGGAGAAGGAACGGCAGCTCCACCGCAATGAGATTGCCGACCTCTACATCATGACTGCCGAGAAGTATGAGCACGACGCCATATTCATCCATCCGAATCCCTGGAAGATGGAGGAGATAGAGCGTCTTGTGGATATCATCCGTGAAAAGTCCGGCGACAAATATTTCCTGATGCTCCACGGCGACGCCACCTATGGAATTCCGGACGGCAACCACATGGTCGAATTCTCATACCGGATCGTCGATGAGCCGGATGTCCTGAAAAGCGACGCGGAAAAAAGGGTCAATGAAGCTCTTGAACGCGCCCAGAAGTTCAAACGCAAGGGCGGACTCGACGGATTTGCGCTCTGCAGCGACTACTGTCTGAACACCGGGCCGTTCTTCAGTCCGGAGCAGTTCGCGGAATTTGTCACTCCGTATCTTACGAAGCTCATCAAGGGCTACCGTGACATGGGATATTACACGATCAAGCACACCGACGGCAACATCATGCCGATAATCGACCAGCTTGTCGGTGCGAACCCGCACGCATTACATTCGCTGGATCCGCAGGCGGGAGTTGATATTGCCATGGTCAAAAAACTTTATGGAGACAAGGTCTGCCTTATTGGAAACGTAAACTGCGGGCTTCTGCAGACCGGTACTGACGAGGAGGCCAGGAATTCCGCACGTTATGCCCTGAAATCCGGAATGCCCGGTGGCGGATACATCTTCTCGACGAGCAACTGCGTGTATACGGGAATGCAGCTTTCCCGATACGAGATGATCCTCGACGTCTGGAGGAAGGAAGGGAATTACTAAACACAGAACATCTGGAGCAGCTTGCGCCGCCGCGAGCAGAGACGCAAAGATGATTTTGAGTTGATTCCCCAAGGCTTTTTCAATAAGAGGAAATATTATCCTTGCGCCTTTGCGCCTCTGCGTTGAAAAAATTCTGGTTTTGAAATAAAAGTACAGAAAAACAAGAAGATGACGGACTGGAAAGTCCGCCCTACGTTATTTAAAACTCCATTCTATACGGCATCACCATATCTGAGACTCGGCACGGCTGGTCTCGAGCAGTTACAGAGATGTCACTGACAGACGATCTTGAACGGCATCTGAAAGGGGAGACCCTGAAGTTCGGGCTTACGGAGAAGGATCTGCACTGCATAGCGTGATAAACTCGCAAGATGTAGAATGAAATCCAATATGGAATTCAGCTCTTGACCTATTCTAAATACTCGTCCTTGATTGCTTGAGTTCCCGAAACTATATTCACAGTCAATAAAGGAAAACTTGAAAACAAAACATCCAAATGTACTTCTCCTTTTTTCCGACCAGCACCGGATGGAAAATCTGATCAAAGGCATTGAAGAACGCTTGTTCTCCGCGGAGGACACAGTCTGCCTTGAACGCGCAAATCTTGTGACCGCGGCGTATCGGGCACATTCAACTGAACCGATGCCTATCCGCAGGGCGCTGGCTTTCGGGCATACATTGAAGAACATGTCCCTCGATCTCGAATCCAACCCCGTTTTCGCGGGAAATACGTCGTCAGCTCCGCGCGCATGGATGCTAGTTCCCGAATTCGATCTCCGCGAGGACGCGCAGATTTCATTTGAAAATCCTGCGACAAGAGGGATTCTCGCAGGAAGGATACCTGATGAAATCCTTTCATTCTGGGATTCAAGGAAGTTCGGTGGCACTCCAGGCGGTTCCGCAGGTGTCGGTCATATGGGGCTTGACTTCGACATGATCGTCAACCAGGGTCTCAATGTCATCATCAGGAAAATTGAATCCCTTTTGGATCATGGCTCAGAGGAAAACCGCATGTACCGAAAGGCAATGATCATTGGCTGCCGTGCGGTAATTGCCTGGGCGGGACGGTATGCCGACATGGCGGAAAAACTTGCCATGAAATCAGATGATCCTGTTGTGTCTGCATGTCAGAGGCGCGTGGCCGAAACCTGCCGGCGTGTTCCTGCCGAACCTGCCCGGAACCTGTTCGAAGGCCTGCAGTCAATTGCCCTGGTCCATCTTGCAAGCGTGATCGAAGGACAGGGAATGTCAGTTTCAATCGGGCTGCCGGACCGGGTCTTGTCAAAATTCTCATCCGAGGCTGAAGAAAATACTGTTGAATCAACTTGCCTGATCCGTGCGTTCCTTCTAAAAATTGCCGCAAACAGCTTCCAGGGCCGTGGTTCAAAGACACAGGCGGTTACGATTGGCGGTTCAAATGGAAAACACGACGCATGCAATGCCATTACGCGATTGTTCCTTGATGGATTTTCCAAGACGCCCGTCAATGATCCCCAACTCTTTTTGCGCTGGCATCCGGACCTGGATGAAGATTGCTGGAAGAAGGGGCTCGAGATGCTGGCAAGTGGACGTGCAATGCCGATGCTGGTTAATGACATGCAGGTTGTCCCGGGTCTTGTGGAGGCCGGAGTATCCAAAGATGATGCATGGAATTACTGCATAGTCGGATGCAACGAGCTGGGGATTCCTGGACGATGCTGCCAGTCGGGCTTCTCCGTATGCATGGGATTCAACGATCTTGAGGTGATTGATCGCGTAATCCGCAGTACCAGCTTTGCAAATCCGACGGCATCATCCATTCTTGATGAATATGAGAAAACCGTCTCAGATATTACACGCGACGGCCTTGCGATGCGTTTGAAATGGATGGACAAGCTCGAGGAGACGGCGCCGTTTCCATTCTGCAGCGCATGCTGCCAGGGGCCTGCCGAGTCCGGACAGGATCTGCTCAAGGGCATGAAATATCCAAACATATATGGCCTGTTCGTCCGCGGAACAAGCAACGCTGCAAATGTGCTCGCTGCTATCGATGATCTCGTGACCAGACGGAAAGAATACAAGTTGCCTGAACTTCTTGAATCAATTGGTTCCAGGGATCCCCATACTCTTGCGGAAATCGCAAAATCTCCGAAATGGGGAAATGATGACGATTCCGCCGACCAGCTCTGTCTGGAACTGAACAGACGGCGTGACAGAGCATTGCGCCTGCTCGCGAAAGAGTCGGGCCTTCCGCCTTTCCCAGTTTGCCATGTAGTGCGTTCACTGCACCATCTTGACGGGATGCGCATCGGAAACACCTTGGATGGCCGTGAAGCAGGATCGCCGGTCGCCGACAGCATTGGATCCGTACTTGGCACGCAGACAGAAGGTCCGACTGCATTGCTCAACAGCGTCGCAAAAATCGACGCTTCAAGGTTTTTTGCCGGCATATATAACCTCAATATCACTTTGCCATCATCTCCAGACAATCCTGGTCTGCTCCGCTGCCTTACCGAGGCCTTCTTCAAAAAAGGCGGACAGGAGATCCAGATAAATGTCTTTGATGCGGCAAGGCTCAGGGAGGCGCAGATCCATCCGGAACTTTTCCGCGACCTGATCGTCAGGATCTCCGGCTTCAACGCGCGGTTTATCGAGTTGTCAAAGGCCGAACAGGACGAGTTGATCCGGCGCGCCGAAAATGCCAATACCACAGGCAAGATGCCTGTGCTACATTAAAGAAAGAGAAAAATGAAGACAAAACACCTGAATGTACTTCTCCTTTTTTCCGACCAGCACCGGGCGGACGTGCTCGGATGCGAAAATCATTCCGACGTAAGCACGCCAAACCTTGATCAGCTTGCAAAGGAAGGGATACGCTTCGAAAGGGCCTACTGCCAGGATGGCGTATGCGTGCCCTCGCGTTGCTCGTTCATTTCCGGGCTTTATCCGAGAACTCTTGGATGTCTGGACAATGGTGACCGCAGTCCGATGATGGACAAAGTTGTTTCCATGCAAAAGATGTTCCAGTCGAATAATTATTTGACAGCTGCATTCGGCAAGAGGCACCTCTTTCAGGCGTGCGATGAGGGGTGGGACATCAAGAAGAGCCATCTCATCGAGGAGCATGACGAAGAAAACTACATGAAATGGGTGAAGGAGAAAGGTTACGGTAGGGAATTCGCCCGTGACTGGGCTGCGGAATGGGGCGGCAGCCATCCGGAGGGGCCGGAAGGCGCCGGGGAGTTCCAGGTGTCTTCGATGTGCGCCAGGCCGACGCTTCTTCCGGAAGACATGACAGCGGAAGCATACACGAGGAAGGAAACTGTTGAGCTTCTCGAAAAATGTTCGAAGTCGGATCGCCCGTTCTTCATCTTTTCCTCTTTCCTCCGTCCCCACCAGCCATATACTCCGCTCCGCAAGTATTATGATCTTTTCGACCGGAGCCATTGGGGAAAGGGAAGGATCATGGGCGAAGGGATGGCAAAACCACCAGCGTTCGATCAGCCACCGGAAGACCTTCCTCCCCTGCTAAGGGAGCGAATGGAAAAGACAAACATTCCCTGGAACCACAGGCCGGCGCACGAGGACCAGCAGATATTCCGTGATGCGATTGCGGCATATTATGCCGGAGTCATGGAAATTGACACGTGCATCGGGCAGATAATGGAGGCCTTGGAAAGGCTCGGACTTAAGGAAAATACTATCGTCATCTACACCTCCGACCATGGAGAATTCGCCGGTGGCCACGGTATCATGGAGAAGATCGCATCGGGTCACAACGTCTACGAGGACACTCTCCGGATCCCCATGATGATCAGTTGTCCGGCAATACTGCGACATGGGATTGTCAGCAAAGACCTGGTGGAGCTTGTAGATTTATATCCTACGCTGATGGACCTGTGCTCATGCGGAAGTCCTTCAGGCATGCAGAAACTCCAGGGGCGATCTCTTTCCGCCCATCTCAAGGGAGGAAGTCCTGTCGGCAGGAAATTTGCAGTTTCCGAGAACTGGTCGCAGGCGGCAGTCATCACAGACCGCTACAAGCTGGGGATCTGGCTGGAGCCTGCAAAGAAGGGAGCTGCCGACTACCGGAGCTGGGGGAACATGCTTTTCGACAGGAAGATGGATCCCTGGGAGTTGAAGAATTGTCATTCGGATGAAAATCTTTCCGAAATTAAAGATGAACTGGGCATGATGTATGAGGAATGGAAAAGGATCTCGGAATATTAGCCACTGAACACGCAGATGACACAGAAAATAAACTGATAAATGAGGCGATTTTGCAATTGCCTCAAATGAAATACCTTTTATATTCATCTTTAACGCCTTTTTAGTCTTTTCCTTTCCACAAAATAGATTTTTTCTATGTTGTTGTTGCTTTACAACTTTTGTTGTGCTATCATTACAACAAAAGGGAGATAAACCATGAAAAGCAAAGGGAAAAAACCGTCTTTTGGTTCTTTTTTCAAGGAGCAAAGAACAACAAAGAGAATCACGCTGAGGGAATTCTGCGAGCTTGCCGATGCCGATCCGGGGAACATCAGCAAAATAGAAAGGGGGGTATGGCCTCCTCCACAGGACCGCAAAATCCTCGAAAGATATGCAAAAGCCATGAATATCGAGAAAGCCTCAGACGACTGGTTTAAATTTTTTGATCTTGCCGCCGCTGATCGTGGAATTATTCCCCAAGACATCATGAATGACGAAGAGGTCGTAAATATGTTGCCGGTCTTTTTCAGAACTTTGCGCAGGGAAAAACCAACACAGAAGGACATGGAGAAACTCGTTGAAAAACTCAGGAGGGCATAACGAATGCCCAAGTTTCCCAAACGAGCAGCACTTAGCTGGGTGGAAATCTCACGAAAAGCCAAGGCTTTTTGCGATGAATATGGTCTTGCAGAAAGGGACTATCCTCTTGACATTGAAGAAATAATAGAGTTTGATCTCGGTATTGAGATCCGCTTTTCCTATGGGGTCCACGATGATTTTGGTTCCCCGGCACAAATATGCCCTGGCATCGGAAAACCTATTATAATCGCGGATTATGATCAGTATCGTGCCAATTCCCCTTATTATCGTTACTCGCTGGCTCACGAAATAGGCCATTATATTCTGCATAAAAGCTGGTTGGATGAAATTGGAAGGCAGATTGATTCCATCGAGACTCAGCTCAAGAAACTTGATGAAAAAAGCAGGAACTTGAACATCGAGGACATTCTTCCATATCTTGCCGTACCAGTGTCAAAACATTTTGGAATGAGCAATTCGGCAGCCCAGGCCAGAATAAGGAAAAGTGCGAAATGGAAAGAGTTCTGTAGTTAAGATATATCATTTTTCCTTATAGAATTGCGCTGTTACATATTTTATAATCACAGTCATATCCTTATCAATCAATACACCAAGCACCCGTGTTATTTTATACCAGTTTTGGTCTAATTTGACTTGAAATTGATTTCGCTGTCATGTAGCTTGCCTCAAATACGGGGAGATTCCATGAGGCGCAGCAAGCATATCACTGCGGCTGAAAGACTGATCAGGAGGATCCAGAACGGAGACTTCTATGTGCGCGGCATCCCCTCCGAACGCGAACTCGCCGAGGAGATAGGCGTCAGCAGGATGACCGCCCGCAAGGTCGTGAAGAAACTCCTTGACGATGGACATCTTTCCCGTCTGCCCAACGGACGCCTCCAGATCCGCAACGGAAACTCCAGACCGCAGATCGCCCTCCTCGCCTCGGCATATCCTTCGACCGAAACCGAAGGATGGAACATCAGCCTTTCAAAGCTCTCCAGGGAATTCGGCTTCCTTCTCAGGCCGGTCTATTACTACCACAACGACGATCCGGTCATCAAAAGCACAATAGAACATTTCGACTGCACTTTCTTCCTTCCGTCATGCCCTCCGGAAAATCTGGCGCCCGAACTCAAGAAAACAGGAAAGCCATTTTTCATACTGAACAGCGACTGGAGCAGTTCCGACGTACCGTCAATACTCCTGTTCCCTCCTTTCTTCGTGAACAAGCTCCTGGACCATCTCTCATCCCTCGGACACAGGCGGATCGACTGCCTGAACGTCCAGCCCGGCTCAGATGTCATATCCGACCGAATTGGACAATGGAAATCCTGGATCGACGAACATGGATTCAAAGGCAGGCTCTTCAACGAACCGGTAAAGGAGTATTCCGATCCGTATCCGGCGGCATACGGAATCATTGACAGATTGATCCGCAGAGGAAAATTTGACACCAAGGCGTTGCTCTGCATCTCCGAACCTGCGGCTCTCGCTGCGATGTGCGCAATGATCGACCATGGGATACGGCCCGGCAGGGATGTCGCCGTCTGCGTCGCCGGTACAGGCATGCATCCCGAATCCTTCAGGCCTAGCCTGACTTCGCTGAAGGGCGTCGATCCAGTCCCGTTCCTTGTCACATGCATCAAATGGATCATGAAGAAGAAATCCAAATGGACTGGGCCGCTACTTCTCCAGCCTGACAACATTGAAGTCTCCGTCCACCAGTCGACAGTTCCTGAAATTCTAAATAAGTCAAAACTAAAAATCAAATAGAAGGAGGAGTTATGAAAAGATCATTGGCGGGAAAATCCTGGAGACTGAGTCTTACGGCACTGGCGACTATTATGTTAACTTTATCTTCCAGCCTTTTCTCCCAGGACAAGGCCGCAGCTCCAACATCTGTTTCTGCACTTCCTTCGAACACAGGTCCGTTCGGCATCGCCTCCGGAGCCGAATGGTCGAAGGACTATCCGAAATTCAATCCTCTTTTGAACCAGGCCGGCGTCAGATGGATCCGCTATTTTCCCGAATGGCAGACAATACAGCCGAAGAAAGGTGAATGGAGCTGGAGCTGGGCGGACGCATTCGTGGCCGACGCAACCAAGAACAACATACACGTCACCGGCTGTTTTGGGTATTTCGCACCATGGGCGTCGGCAGACGGCGGCACGCGCAAAGGTCCGGTGAAGGACATACAGTTCTGGAAGGATTACGTAAGCGGATCAATGACACGGTACCAGAAGGAGATCAAGACCTGGGAGGTCTGGAACGAGTTCAACGGAAGTTTCTACCAGGGCATCAACAAGCCGAAGGAGTATGCCGCCCTGGTGGTTGCCGCATACGACGAAGCCAAAAAGATCAGCCCCGACATCAAGATCGGGATGAGCTGCGCAAATTTCGATCTCGGATTCTTTGACGCCGCGATCAAGGAAGGAGCCGGAGGCCACTTTGATTTCATCGCCGTACATCCCTACGAAAATCTCGGAGCTGTGATGGGAGACGGTGCGGAATCGGGTTTCCTGAGCATGGCCGACAGCATCAGGAAAATGCTCTCCGACAACAAGCAGAAGGCCGACATGCCGTTGTGGATCACTGAAATAGGTTATCAGGCACCGATCAAGCCTAATCCGGAAAAGGACGCGCTCCAGGCCGAAGCCATAGTCAAAGCATACATCCTCTCATCCGCGCAGGGATTTGAACGACTTTGCTGGTTCGAGGCGCGCGGTCCGGCGTATGGACATGGGACTGATCACGGGATCATAAGGGAGGACTGGACGCTCAGGCCCGCATATGACGCTCTCAAGACAATGACAGGCCTCCTCGGCGAATCTCCGAAATATCTCGGCTGGCTCAACATGGAGAAGAACGGATATGGTTTCGCTTTCCAAGGAAAAGACACAAAAGTTCTCGCAACTTGGTCTCCTCCGGGCGCAACGAACAAGATCAAATTCGAATCTCCTGTAAAAATCATAGACTTGACCGGCAAGACAACGACTCTTGATGCTGGAAAGGAATTTGATCTGACAAGAATGCCTGTATTCATAATCGATCTTCCGAAGAAACTTGCGGATCTCGCAGAAAGCCAGATCAAAAAACCTTTCCCATGGGGGACGGACTACAGCAAAGTTGACACGGCATCCTGCAAGCTTGGTGCCACCAACGATGACAAAGGTATCAAGCAGGTGAGGATGGAGACGACGGCCGTCGAGAACGGGCTTACGGAGACCTGGCGCCGTTCGAACTTCAAGATCGGCGGGGAAGGACGCTACATCTATTTCCGCGTAGATCCTACGTTTGCTTCGTTCGGTTCCAAGGATCTGGAAATCACCATCGTCGCACGCCGGACCGCGCCTGACAAGAAAGCCGTCATCAGCCTGCTCTATGAATCATTGAAGGGATACAAGGGCGCGCCAGGAGGAAATTTTGAAATTCCTGCAGACGACCAATGGCATGAGAATACATGGAAGGTGAACGATGCCAATTTCGTCGGCGGATGGGGATGGAACTTCCGCACCGAGGCGACCGGATCCCCGAACGAATTCTTCATCAAGGAGGCAAGAGTGAAGAAATCAGCACTGGCAAATACTATGACGCCAGCTTCAGCTCCAGTATCCGACAAAAAATAAGAATATGTTACATTATGGAAAAAGAAAAGAAACACACATCTGATAATTTTACACTAATAGAATTATTGGTCGCCGTGCCCGCCAAAGGGATTTTCGATTGCCGATTTTACAATCAAAAATCAAAACCCAAAAATGCATTCACTTTGATTGAATTGCTAGTCGTAATTGCGATAGTCGCAATTTTGCTCGCGCTTCTCCTGCCGGCTCTCCAGACGGCCAAGGAATTAGCCAAGAGCGTATCCTGCATGAGCAATCAAAAACAACTTGGTTTGATAGTAATGATATACGGAACCGATCATAGTGGAGTAATACCGCAAGGAACTACAAGCGGTCCCGGACAGCCCCGGTGGTGGTACTATTTTTATCAAAATGCACCCTACACGGAAGCCAGCACTACGAAGCTGAGATGCCCCAGCAATGATCCAAGAGATCATGGCTTCAGCGGTCCTAACTACGCGATGATCCATCCTGGCAAGCCGTCTGCCATAAACGATACAACTGTCGGATTCGAAGGGGACCCTACAAATCCCCCCGATGACGCCAAGTTCCTTGGGATATATCTCGCGAATATCGAGCAACCTGCTACTTACATTATGGCAAGCGATTCCGCTGTACAGGCAGGAACCAATCCCGTTCTAAGTGAACCTAAAGCTCCGGATGCAGGAACCAGCATTAATCCGAATGGCATGCAAAACCGCGGTGGATGTATTGACCGCGTATGGATAGGACATCGCAACATGGCCAACGAGATCTTCATGGACGGACATGTGCAATCGTGTAATGGCAATGATTTGAATAAACTTGGAGTCCAATATTATTGGGATACAAGAGGACTTCTTCACAACTGAAGGGAGAACATGAAAAACGATCATTCATTTGATTTCCATCGTCTGGACCGCCGGGATTTCCTGAAGGCGGGTATCGGGACTCTTGGCGGGCTGGGAGTGATTTTGATGCTGCCAGCAGTAGTCAGAGGGGCCGAGGACTCGGCAATAAAAGGACGCAAGCCCAACATAATCTTCATCCTGACCGACGACCAGGGCTACGGAGACCTCTCCTGCCACGGCAACCCTCTGCTTAAGACGCCGAACATAGACAAGCTCTATTCGGAAAGCGTGCGATTCACCGATTTCCAGGTCAGTCCTCTCTGTTCTCCGACCCGCTGCGCGCTGATGACAGGCCGTCATGAATACCGTTCCGGCGTGCATAACACCCGCGGACCAGGCCAGAACATGGATATCAAGGCAACGACCATTGCTCAGGTGCTCAAGTCCGCCGGATATTCCACCGGCATCTTCGGCAAATGGCATCTTGGTGCGGAACCGGAATACCAGCCATGGAAGCGCGGCTTCGACGTGGCTCTTTCATTTTCCACCGGCATGATCGGAGAAGGCTCACCCTCCGGCATGAATCTCTTCGACGGCAACTTGTGGCGGAATGGCAAGAGCGAGAAGACCAAGGGCTTCTGCACCGATGTTTTCTTCGAGGAGGCAAAGAAATGGATTGCAGACATAAAGGGAAAAGGGCCTTTCTTCGCCTACATCCCGACAAACGCCCCGCATACACCGTTGGACTGCCCAGAGGAGTTCATTAAGCCGTATCAGGGAAAGGCGCCGACGGAAAACATGGCCAAATACTTCGGCATGATCGCAAATATCGATGCCAACGTCGGAAAGCTCATGGCCCAGCTGAAGGAATGGAAGATAGACAACGACACGCTTGTAATCTTCATGACCGACAATGGTGCCTCAAACCATTTCAAGGACAAGCCCAGCCCCGTTGCATTTTACAATGCTGGAATGAAAGGATCAAAGGGCTCGGTCGAAGAGGGAGGCACGCGGGTGCCGTCGTTCTGGCGCCTGCCGGGCGAATTCAAGGGCGGTGTCGACGTGGACCGCCTCACCTCCAACATCGATGTCTTTCCGACGTTGGCAGAAATGGCTGGCGCTAAAATTCCGGCGGATCTCAAACTTGACGGCCGCAGTCTCGTACCCCTGCTCAAGAATCCGAAGTCCGACTGGACAGACCGTTTCGTATTCATCCACGAAAGCAACTGGGGTGGAAATCCTGCTGACCACAAGGCAACTGGTTTTGCCGTGCGCAATGACCGTTTCCGTCTGGTCGGCAACAAGGAGCTCTTTGATGTAAAAGCCGACCGTGGCCAGACGAAGAATGTATATGATGCCAATACCCAGGTTGCAAACAAGATGAAGGAGGCCTACGACAAATGGTGGGAGGAAGTCCTGCCGCCGCTCCAGGAGAATGCAAAAGGGGATGAGGCTGACGAGAAACAAGACAAATCAAAAAAGAAAAACAAGAAGGAGAAATAATTTTTACTTTTCGCTTCCGAAAAGGAAAAATTATAAAATGAAGAAACAGGCGGGACGCCTGTTTTACACTCTTGAAAACAATTAAAGATAGGATATTTATGCAAATGAAAAACGCAATTATGATTTCCGCAATGATCCTGCTTTCAGTCATGTCGGCCATGTCCGAGGAACCGCCTGCGAAGGAAGCAGGTGAAGCCAAAACAGCTCCTGCCCTAAAGCCCGATCCCGTGATGAGTCCATTCGGAATCGGCAGCAGCGCTTTGCGCTCGAGAGATCATGTAAAGTGGATGCCGCAGATGGCGGAGATTGGATTGCGAGATCTGCGCGCATGCACCGGCGGATGGGCTGCCGAACCTGAAAAACAGGGTGAATGGTCCTGGACGACCATCGACGACAGGATTGCATATCTGGAAAGCATCGGAGTCACATGCGGAATCATATTGAACGGTCTTCCGAAATGGAATACAAAGGATCAGAAGGGCGGTCTTCCCCTGAACAGCCTTCCGGAGTGGGGCGAGATGGTCGGCAAAGTAGCTGAGCACACCAAAGGCAGGGTGAAATATTTCGAGGTCTGGAATGAACCGCCGAACGGCACCAAGAACGCCCCTGCCTCGGATTATGCCAAAGTTGTGATCGCCACCTATGACGCTGCAAAGAAGTCAAATCCCGACGCCCTAGTCGGCATGGCTGCGAAATCCGCACATATCTCGTACCTTGATCAGGCGATCAAGGCCGGAGCAAAAGGACACTACGACTACATCACACTGCATCCCTACGAGATTCTGGGAACAATCGTGAAACATCCCGGCACCGAACCAATGTATATGAGCATCGCCCCAACCGTAAGGAAAATGCTGGCCGCCCAGGATCCGACCAAGGTCAACATCCCCATCATCCTGACGGAAATCGGATTTGATACCAAGCACGGCAACGACAACCAGACCCGCGCCGTGATCATGGCATACACAATGGGAATCGCGCAAGGCCTCGCCTGCATCCAGTGGTTCGAGGGCATGGACGGTGACAGCGGGCCACTGGGCTTGATAGATGTCAAAGCCAAGCCACGTCCAGCATACCACGCCCTTGGCCGGCTTGTCCAGCAGATTGGAAGACATCCGAACTATATTGGTTGGATTATGCTGAACGAGAAGCATTATGGATTTATCTTCCAGGGTGAAAAAGGACCTGTTCTTGTAACATGGGCTGCATCTTCGAAACCAGATGAAATAGATTTTGGACAGAATGTCCAGATCATCGATCCGCCGACGGGAAAGACTACCGATGCTGCCAAGTACAAACTGAGCATGGCTCCAATCTTTGTAACCGGCATACCTGACAAACTTGTAACTCAGGCGAAGGAGAACAAGGTCAAGCCGTTCCCATGGGGTGGCGACTACAGCGGCGCGAAGTCGGTCTCGGTCACCTTCACAGACAAGTACGTCGAGAAGGGACTGCATACCATGGCAGCTGACACCATCGCCGCGGATGTGGTCGCCTACGGCGGCAACGCCAGGGCCGGCGAGGTTCCAAAGGGCGGCAACGTGTTCTACGTCGATCCCAACTTCCTCTCCTATACCACGTGCCCGATCGAGATCACCGCCGTCGTCAAACGCAATGAGAAGAACGATCCAGCCAAGCTGACCCTCGAATACGAGTCGACCACCGGCAACGGCTACAAGAAGCCGGAGCCTTACGAGATACCGGAGAACAAGGAATGGAACACCGCGACCTGGAAGATCGACGATGCGCAGTTCGTCGGAACCTGGGCATTCAACTTCCGTTTCAACGCCGGCAAGTTCCTCGTCCAAAGCGTGACGGTGACGAAATTGGATAAGTAAATGTACCACAGGCATCCTGCCTGTATCGGAGCGCCGGCGTCTCGCCGGCAATAATTACTGCACAGGCAAGATGCCTGTGCTACATTAAAGGAATACAATGAAAATCAGACCAAACATAATATTCATCCTCGCCGATGACATGGGTTATGGCGACATGAGCAAGTTCAACGGCGGGCTCAGCCAGACCCCAGTATTGGATTCTCTTGCCGATGAGGGAATCTGCCTGACACAACACTACGCTGCATCGCCTGTCTGCAACCCTTCGCGTGCCAGCCTGCTGACTGGCCGTTATCCGCATCGCACAGGCAGCATCGACACATTCGACCATCTCGGATGCGAGAGGCTGTCCCTGCGCGAACGCACTGTTGCGGATATCCTCAAGAATGCAGGATATGCCACCGGCCTCGTCGGCAAATTTCACAATGGTACGATTGGAGATCAATACCACCCGAACAGGCGCGGATTCGACGAGTTCTTCGGTTTCCGCGGTGGCTGGCAGTATTATTTCGAACCTCGCATAGAATGCAATGGAACTCCTCTCCGTCCCAAAGGTAAATATCTGACGGATCTTCTCACTGACGAGGCAATTGATTTTGTGAAACGCCACAAGGCCGAACCGTTTTTCCTGCATCTGGCATATAACTGTCCTCACTTCCCGATCGAAGCTCCGGAAGAGGACGTGAAACCCTTCGCCGAGAGCGGAAAATTCAATAAAGGCGTCAGCAAACTATACGGAATGATCCGCAATATGGACCGCAACATCGGACGTCTCCTCGAGGAGCTGAAACGTCTCGGGCTCAGCGACAACACAATTGTAATGTTCACCAGCGACAACGGTCCGGATTTCGGAGGACATTCTGAAGAATTCTCGCTCCGCCGTTTCAACTGCAACTTCAATGGTTCAAAAGGAACTACATATGAAGGGGGCATACGCCTACCGATGATCATGCGCTGGCCCGAAGGTCTGCCCGGACGAAAAAACATTGATTCGATGATGCATCTGACCGACTGGTTGCCGACATTGCTTGCAATGGCGGGAGTTGAAGTTCCAAAAGACAATTTGCCTTTGGACGGATGGAACAACCTTCCTGTATTGCGCGGGGAAAACGGAAAAACCAACACGCGACGGTTCTGGCAGTGGAACCGCTACTATCCGTATATCGGTTCCAACGCAGCAATGCGCGATGGCGACTGGAAGCTGGTTCAACCTCGTTCACCGCAGACATATCGCGACAATGACGGCAAGCTCGACCAGCAGCTCCGCCAGAATCCGGAAACATTCAAGGAGATCCTGCCTGTACAGCCGAGATCATTCTTCTCGTACGGCCCTCCCCTGCCCGCGGAACTTTACAATTTGAAGGACGATCCAGAGGAAAAGAACAATCTCGCGGAAAAGGAAGCGGACAAGCTGAGACGCATGCTCTGCGATCTTGAGAAATGGTTTGAAGATGTCGAAGCGGACAGGAGACAATGCGTTGACGCGGTATTCAAATAAATAATGTAACACAGGCTTCCAGCCTATCTTTAACGAGAAAGAAACAGGCGAGACGCCTGTTCTACACTCTTAAAGACAAATTATGAAGATATAATAAAAGCATGACTAATTCTCAATTAAGAAAAGAATGTAGGACAGGCGTCTCGCCTGTCATTAACGAAACAGAAACAGGCCGGAGGCCTGTTCCACACTCTTTCAATCCCTTCTCTCCATCCTTGCCTATAGAATCAAGCCATCGCCATCTTCCACACTGGGATCAGGAAGACAGAACTTATTTTGTTACATTTAGGCTTGCCGACTCATTGCCCATGGAAAAGCTGAATACGCTTGGCAAACAAAGGGAGGGATGGCTACTTCTAAATCCGGAACCTTGGAATGAGATACAACTGAAGGAATACTCAAGACTGTTTTCAGAGAAAATCGACAAATGGCTTGATGCAGGAAGCGGCTCGTGCATGCTTGCCAACCCTTCCTTATCTGAAATAGTCGAAAGGGCCTTGCTGCATTTTGACGGAGAAAGGTACGTTGTTGATGATTATGTCATTATGCCAAATCATGTTCACCTTTTGATTTCACCCAGCGGAAAACATGATCTGGATAAAATTCTTCACAGCTTGAAATCCTTCACATCCCATGAAATCAATAGGAAGTTAAATCGGACAGGCACATTATGGATGGATGAATCCTATGATCATATTGTCCGGAGTCTTGAACAATTGGAATTTTATCGCAATTACATAAGGGAAAATCCGGCAAAAGCACATTTGAGCATTGGAAAATATAGGATGAAAGAATGTAGTACAGGCGTCTCGCCTGTAATTAATCAAGAGACAGGCCAGAGGCCTGTGGATAAGGAGTGTAAGACAGGCGTCTCGCCTGTAATTAATC
>Ga0154564_160_pt1 | contig 20549 bp, 20 predicted proteins | sample RifGroF2_FD_105707 | JGI IMG/M metagenome (GOLD analysis project Ga0154564, IMG submission 105707) | Lentisphaerae bacterium GWF2_49_21
CTCATGTGTAAGTTTTCGTGCATCATTTTTTCTCATATCCAATACGATAGCACACAATAAATAAAAGTCTATACTATTATGAGACGATTAGTAAGTGATTTTTTTATCTCATCGTCAGGCATATGATAGTTTGTCAGCTTCCCGGAAAAATATTTTTCATATCCTGCAAGGTCCATGAGACCGTGCCCGGACCAGCACAGGAGAATGTTTTTTGCCTTGCCTTCTTCTTTTGCCTTGATGGCTTCTTCGGCGGCGACTGCAATTGCGTGCGTTGTTTCAGGCGCAGGAATGAAGCCTTCAGTCCTTGCCCATAGGACACCATACTTGTAGCATTCCACCTGGCTTACAGCTGTTGCTTCCATGAGCTTGTCCTGGAGAAGCTGGCTGACAAGTGGTGCAAGTCCGTGGTACCTGAGTCCGCCTGCATGGAGAGGCGCGGGGATGAAGGCATGGCCGAGGGAATGCATGGGCAGAAGAGGAGTTTTCTTTGAAGTATCCCCGTAATCATATACGAACGGCCCCTTTGTCATGGTCGGGCATGCGGTCGGTTCGACACCGATGATCCTGAGCTTCTTGCCGTGGATCTTGTCGCAGACATACGGGAAGGCGATACCTGCGAAGTTCGAACCGCCGCCGACGCAGCCTATGACGATGTCAGGATAATCCCCTGCGATCTTCATCTGTTTCTGTGCTTCAAGGCCTATGACTGTCTGGTGCAGGCAGACGAAATTCAGCACGCTGCCAAGGGAATATTTCGTATTCTTCGAACTGATTGCGTCCTCGATGGCTTCGCTTATGGCAATACCAAGGCTTCCCGGAGTATCAGGAAATTCCTTTAGGATAGTACGTCCGACTTCAGTGTCCGAGCTAGGACTTGGAACACATTTCGCACCCCAGGTCTCCATCATGATCTTCCTGAAAGGCTTCTGGTCAAAGCTTATCCTGACCATGTAAACCTTGAGATCGAGGCCGAACATCTGGGTCGCCATGCTCAATGCGCATCCCCACTGTCCAGCGCCGGTTTCAGTCGTCAGCCTTTTTACGCCAGCGATCTTATTATAGTATGCCTGTGGAATTGCGGAATTGGGCTTATGGCTTCCGGCTGGTGACACACCTTCATTCTTGTAATAGATCTTGCACTTCGTTCCCAATGCCTTCTCAAAATTGACGGCCCTGTAGAGAGGGGAGGGCCGCCAGAGGGCGAGTTTCTCCATTACAGGCTCGGGGATCTTTATCCAGCGTTCACGGCTGACTTCCTGCTCGATAAGGTTCATCGGGAATATGGCTTCCAGATCCTTCGCCTTGATCGGTTCCAGTGTCCCCGGATGAAGCGGAGGCTTCATGGGGGTTGGCATGTCAGCCTGTATGTTGTACCACTCCCGTGGAATTTCCTTCTCGTCAAGCACAATCTTTATTCTGTCAGCCATTTTATTTCTCCGTCATTTTGGTTCTTTATCTTTTTTCTCAACGTCTTTTTTCGCGGCGTCATCCTTTACTTTCTTAAGGCTTGAGGGATCCGCGAAAAAGTCGGGGGTGTCGAGATTCTTTATTATGAACGCCTGCAGCTCATCTGTCGGTGCAGTGAAAAGATCCCTGTCGTCATCCTTGCCGAGCTTCTCATGCTTGACGGCCTTCGGATCCTTCTGGATGATCTCCTTCAGCTTGTTCGGGTTCAGACACGCCATCTGGAGGGTAGGTTCGATCTGCTTTACAAGCATGAAGCTGTGGGCGGGAACCAGGTGCGCCGAATAGAATCCATTGATGTCTTCCTGTTCCACGGGATAGAAGTCAATGAACATCTTATCCTTCAGCTTCAGGAGGTGTATGATGAATTCCCCGGTCTTCCCGTCTTCAGTATAGACGAGTTTGTATTCCTTGTCGCCGCTCTGCGTAAATTTCCAGATGCTTTCCCCGCCTTCATCCTGCCATGTGCCGATGAGGGCCTTGTCAAAGACAAGATCCTTGTCAGTGTAGAGCGGATGGAGCGACGGGATGCATCCGACGATTATTGAAAGCCCGGCGATCAGGATCAGCATTTTCTTCATGTTCATGATTACCTCTCGATAGTAGATACGTCCTTCAGGATGTATCATTTTGTTTTATGTAAAATACATGGGACAGGCTAAAGCCCGTCCCTACTTTTCAACCTTGTTAAGTTCCTTTTCCTTGTCCTTTGTCAAATCAAGATGCTGGAAGGTTTCATCTTCAGGCAGCACCATCATGAATCCATGTGTCTCATCTGTCTGCATCTCCGCCTTTTCGATTTCAAAATCAAGGATGTGTCCGCCGCGCTTCAGATCGGAACTTATGAAGTGCAGGTGGAATCCCGGGACGTTGATGCCTTTTACATAGGCCGGCGAGAAGAATCCGACAGCCGTCCCCTCGATATCCTCAAGGTTGAATACAGGCTGCGCCTTTACTACGTCGACAAGCATCGGATATGGTTTTGCCTGCATTGGAACACTGCGGGCCTTGACGCTTTTGAATTTTCCGGTGATCTTTATGGCATAGAAATAGTTCAGGGAACCGAGAAGGGCAGGGGACAGCTGGCTGAACTTCATTCCCGGTTGGAGCTCGAGTTTTTTATCGCTTTTGAAGAAGGTCACTGCGCAGAAGGGAGTTGTCTCGGAATCAGCCACGACAGAAATTGTTCCATCCTCCTTTATCTTGTAGATTTCTCCATCAAGGACAATCATTTCACCGTCGAGCTGGTTGAATGTGCCTATGCCGGTGTCGCCTTGGCTCTTGATCGTGCGCATATCGACGGAACCGTCATAGCAGGCGTTGAGAAGCGAATCGATTGTAGCAACCTGGTAGACCGTGTCACAGTCCTTGTTGAAATGAGAGCATCCGGAGAAAAGAAATATTAATACCGAGAAGAAAATAGTAGAAAAGGCGACAGCTCTTGCGAGCTTGATCCTCCTTCGCGGGGACAGCTTCGGAGGACAGGCTACGAGCTTATACGAGTTCAGGGAAATATGTTTGTAGCCTGTCGCGCCATAGCTTCCCAGCGTAGGCGGATTAATGTCGCAAGACATGTTCTTATCTTTTCCATGTGTTTCATTCATTTGTCCATCCATCCAGTAATTCAACCACCCATTCATCCAATCTTTTCACGCGATGTGTTTGTAGTTGGTGATGATGATTTCCGAGACGCAGCCTCTTTTCTCCGCATTTGAATTGATGAACCTCGGAACAGGAACCCTGTGGATATTGAATCCTGAATAGAGATCGTCGAAGAAGTCGTCGTCGGGATCGGAGTTTTTCGGATCGGAGTTGCTGAGCATCAGCCTTATTCCCTTGTCATGGAGCCTGTTGAAGACATTTGACAGCCTTATCTGCTCCGTGTCGTCGAATCTTGCGGAACTGTATGCGGTGAAACACGAGGATTTGCTCAGCGGCCTGTATGGCGGATCGAAATAGACGAATGAATTGTGTTTCACATGGTTTTCGAGGAGGTCGAAGGATGATTTCTTGATTTCCGCCATCTGCAGGTAGCGTGAGACCTTTATCAGGTTCTCCGGATCGCATATCTTAGGATTGTTGTAGTCGCCTGCAGCTGTGTTGAAGTCCCCGTAGGAGTTCACCCTGTAGAGACCGTTGTAGCAGGTCTTGTTGAGGAATATGAGCTGGGCGGCGCGACGGATCCACTTTTCAGAATAGGTGTTGAAGTCCATATAATGTCTCTGCCGGTTGAACTTCCATCTCAGTCCGTAGTAATATGTGCTCCTCTCGCTCCGGTTCAGCTTGAGATACGACTTTTCATATTTCTCAAGTTCGGTTATAAGCTTGTAGACATCCTTCTGGACTACACGGTACGCGATTATCAGCTCTTCGTTGATGTCATACAGATAGGCATTGTCTATCTTGTAGTTCTGAGCGATATGGAAGAATACGGCTCCGCTTCCAAGGAAAGGCTCGAAGTAGTTCTTTATCTTGTGGTTCTTCAGTTCACGGGGATAAAGCTCCTGGAACTTCGGAAGTAGGCGGCGTTTGCCACCGGCCCACTTGAGGAAGGGTTTCAGGACTTCATGGTTCTCGGGAAAGTGCTGCGCAGCATGATGATGCTGTATATGAAGATCCCTTTTTCCTGCAGAGTCCATGTGCCTCCGGAGCTGCCCTTGTTGTTCGTCCTTGCGGATCAGTTAAGGGGAAGTCCGAAATAAAGCTTCAGCCATGAGTCGAGTTCCTCGAACTCAAGGGCTTTGCCGGTTGACACGAGATATGACTTCATGTTGACGGTAATGCCTTCTCCGCCATAGACGACTATGCCGTCCATCGGCCATGCCTTGATGTCTTCGATTGTGGCAGGAAGCTTTTCTTCGATCGTGCCGGGAGTCTTCTGGAACTTGCATTCGATACCGAGCACCTTGCTGGTCTTGGGGTCGCGGAGAATTATGTCGATGCTCCTGTTTGAGCCCCATATCCTCTTTGCCACGTTGTATTCCTCCTTCGTCTCGAGCCCGAGGTTCTTGCCGAGTTCGACGATGCTGGCGATGAGTGCGTTGCAGTCCTTGATATCAACTTTTTTTGCTGTCATATCATTGTCCTTCCAATGTTTGTTTTTGTATCGGGAAGAGTAATTTAGTCGTCTTGTGTAAAAGTTCCATCAATTTTAAATATTTTTGAGAAGCAAAAATATTTAATTACTTCTTCAGCGGCAGCCACTTCAGGACCTTCTGGATGTTCACGTCCCAGTAGCCCCATTCGTGCGTACCCGGACCTTCCTCGTAATGGAGCTTGAAGGACTTGAGCTTCCTTATATGATCCCTGAAGCTGATATTGTTTTTGTAGAGGAAATCCTCAGTGCCGCAGCACTGGAACAAAGCAGGCTTAGGTTTGCTGCTTTTTGCGAGTTTCGCAGAGAGATGGACGAGATCGTTGTCGGTCCCTGAGATCTTCTTTCCGAAGATCACATTCATCTCCTGGCCGCGTTCAGGCCAGTTCTCATAGAGATAAGCGGCATCGAGTGCTCCTGAGAGACTTGCTGCTGCCGCAAATCTATCCGGCTGTCTCAGCGCAAGCTTGAACGCGCCGTATCCGCCCATTGAAAGCCCGGCGGCAAACGTGTCCTCGCGTTTCTCTGATATCGGGAAGAATGAATGTACGATCCTTGGCAGTTCTTCGCTGATGAACGTCCAGTATTTCGGGCCGCACGCCATATCGGTGTAGTAGCTGCGGTTCACTGCAGGCATGACGACCGCGATCCCGAGTTCGGAGACATATCTCTCGATTGAGGTCCTCCTGAGCCATATCGTATGATCGTCCGACATTCCGTGGAGCAGATACAGGACGGGATGCTTCTTTTGTTTTACAACGCCTTTCATTCCAATCTGCTTTTGTGTGTTCTGCGGCAGGATGACCGTCATCGAACAGCACAGTCCGAGAGAATCCGAGAAAAAATCGCAGTTTATCAAAGCCATGAATAAAACCTCCGGTTTTAAAATCCAAGTTCCAAACATCAAAATCCAAACGAAGAGGTAGGATTGTACCCGTATTGGCAATAGGCAACTTAGCTCCTAGGCGGATTTGCGCATTCTTTGGTATTTTGAGATTCCGCCCGAACACGAGCTACAACAAGCGGAATGCATGAAAAGTTGTAATTTAAGGATGATATCCTTCTACTTTTCGCCGGGGGCCTTTCCGCCAGTCTCAGCTTCCTGTTTTATGGCGTCGCCTTCTTTATTCAGCTCTTTTTCGCCAGGAGCATAATTTGTCTTTCCGGCCTGTCTTTCCATGGCCTTGCCTTCAGCCGCACCTTCTTTTTCACCCGGGGCCGTACCTCCTCCAATTTGATTGGGGCCGATAGGCTTTTTTTCGTACTGGATAGCGGGCTTTTCCAGGAACTTGCCTTCCCCATAAGACTCTTTAGTCTTTTTCTCTTCAGTTTTCGCCTTTTCCTTCGTCTTTTCCCTGGCGTCCCTGGCGATTTGATCTTTGCGGGCTTTCTCGAACGCTTCCGCCTTTGCGGGGTCATACTTGAATTCCTTCTTGATGTCATCCGGAAGATCGGTGAATGGAATTGGTTTCATTATCGTCAGCTTGGGATCCGTCTTGTCCTGGTAGGATATTATCAGTTCAGCGGCGTTTGAGTCGAACACCTTGGCGTCCTTATATGTGGTTCCCGACAATGTTGTGATGTCACGGGATAAAAGGGATGCCTGGATCAAAACAAGCAAAATCAGTGAAAGAATAATCTTCATTGGAAGCCTCCATGTTGTTCAATTTCAGATAAAATATCATATGCCCATGCAATTGCAATAAGCTGTCAATTGTTTTGGGCTTCGGCATGAAAAGGGGGAAAGTTTACTCGACGCTGAGTGTGCAGGAGTCAACGAAATAGTCCTGGAGGGTCTCAAGCGTCCTTACTTCAAAATATGCGGATTTCAAAGTGCCTGTCCATGCCAGGTTCCTTATGCATGAAAATTCCTTCCAGGTCTGATCGGCGATCGAGGTTGCACCAAGGTATCTTGTGCCGGCATCGTCGGAGACAACCAGTTGTATCTTCAATTTCTCCGGACCGTTTGCACAGCGGACCCAGGCTGACATTGAATACTCCCCTTGTCCGTTCATCAATATTGATTCTTTCACGTCCTGTCTCAGGGAATTCCACAGTTTTGTCCTGTCTGAAACGACCGCGATGGCCTCACCTTCATGTACATCGAAAATTTCCTTTGCGATAGCACATCCGTTCCCTGTCCAGTTTGACACATCCTCCTCGAAGCCGGGATTCAGGATAAGGTTTGCTCCTGGGACAGGGGGATGGACAACACCGGAACCGACGATTGGTTTAATCTGGAGATTCAGCTTTTCCGCGAAACGTTTTGCACCATCAGGATTTAAATGTATGCCGTCGACGAGATCCTCCTTTGCTGTGATCTCCTCTCCTTTTATGACATATATGGCCTTGTCTCCGGCAGCGGCTTTTGCGGCGACGATATCGGTTACCGCCTTCCTGTAGTCGAGGAGGGACTTGCCTTCTCTGATGATGTTTTCGGTGAATATGGGAGTGATGCAGAAGATTTTAGCTTCTGGCCTGCATTTCCTTATGTTGTCGATCAGCTTGTCATATCTCGTCTTGAAATCCTGAAGCGTGAACTGCTTGTTTCCGGCATCATTGTATCCCCAAAGTATAGTTACGACATCGGCGTTGATGTCGTTCAATTCATTTCCCATTTCCGGAGTTGTCGTCGAACCGCCTATACCGAGATTGTACAACTTCCAGCCGTTTGCCCGGGCGAGGTTCCATGGATACGTCAGGAAACTCTTGCTCTGCTGTCCGGTCCCGTGTGTGATGGAATCTCCAATGGAGGCATACGTGATTTGGTTTTCCACCTTGGGGTTTGCTTCAAGAGTTGCACTGTCATCGAGTTCGAGCCCCTTGAATCCGGAATTCGCCCAGCTGGGCAGGACAATCTCGTATGTAACGGCCTTGCCCGGGTTCTTTGATGACACAGTGATAGAGAAGTCCGCCGGAGCCTTGTCGAAATGGAAGCAGGTGTCATATGCCCCGTCCTGGTAAACACCAATGTCGATCCCCCGCTGAGTTTCTGGCTTCTCCACTAGGATGACCTTTACTTTCGGGCTTTTCGTCGTGAATTTTACGATAGCGCACGATGTTGTCCGCGCCTTTACCGCATTGTAATATGCCTTTGTCTGTGACTGGCTGAGGATGCTGTCGGAAAAACGAAGTATTTCGAGATGGTCCACATTCTTCTTTATCTGCTTTGCTCCGATTATTTCAATAAGCGGATTGTCAAAGCTGACAGGTGTCGCCGCCTGTGCGGAGCCGGTGAAAAGCATCGCAACAAATAATCCAGGGACAAAAAGGGCCTTGTGTAACTTCATGATTTTATATTCTCCATTGATGGTTTTACAGATATAAAAATCCGCGCTTGCGGATTTTTATCATTCGACCTTCTCTATCGAAACGATTTTGGGCATTTCATTGAACCACCATTCGACCTTCACCTTGTCACCGACCTTGAGCTTTTCTATCTTCGCCATCGTATCCTTGTCGTATCCGCCGCCATCCTTCTTCGCACCACCGATCCATTTTGCCGCGACCGTCATTTCCTTTTCGGCATCCTTGATGCTGACTTTTCCACCTTCGATCTTGGTGATCTGTCCTGTGATTGTGCCTTTGTCGCCTTTCTTCATGCCTTCAATCGCCTTTTCAGGATTCGCCTTCGGTTTGGCTTCCTCTGCATTGACCTGGACGATTCCAAATCCGACAACCAGCAGCACCGCCAGAAATAACTTTTTCATCATCTTTCTCCTTGTTTTATAATTTCGTGTAATTCGTGTGTTTCGTGGTCAATGGTTTCTATTTCTTCATTCCTTCCGGCATCGCCGATTTCCAGCCCGCCTTCATCATCTCCCCGAGTTGTCTGACGTTTTCGGAATATTCCTGTTCCCCGGAGACATTATTGTTCTCAGCATAATCCTTTCGATGGTCATAGAGTTCCCTCGCAAGTACCTTGCCGGTCTCTTTTTCCTTCCACTCGGTGTATCTGAAGTCAGCAGTCTTCATCGTATATCCCATGACCTTTCCACCTTTCCTGGGGAACTGGCTGAATGCCGCATTCTTCCATGGAGCTTCCGGTTTCTCGAGAAGAGGAACAAAGCTCGTTCCTTCAAGATGCTGGGGCAGGGGGAGGCCGCATAATTCGCTGAGCGTCGGGTAGATGTCCACGAATTCAACCAGCGCATCCGAACGCTTGTTCGCATTCCCCATCCCGGGGATGCTCATGATGAGTGGAGCATTCGTGTCATTCTCGAAATTGGTATGCTTGCACCACTCGCCGTGCTCCCCGAGCTTCCATCCGTGGTCGCCCCATAATATCACGATCGTGTTCTCCCTGAGCCCGAGTGCATCAAGTTCATTGAGAAGACGTCCGAGCTGGGCGTCGGTGTACGATACCGATGCCTGATATCCCTGGACGAGCTTGTAGGCAAGGTCATCCTGGACCGGATCTTTCTTCGGCATTCCCTGATACATGCGGAGTTCACCGAAGTTGGAGAGTGAATATTCCGTGGCGTTCTTCGGTGCGAATGGATTCTCTGCAAGCTTTACCTTTTCAGGCGTATACATGTCCCAGTATTTCTTCGGGGCGTTGAAAGGCAGATGCGGCCTGACAAATCCGACGCCCATGAAGAATGGTTTCCCTTCATTCTTCATCCTGCGCAGCTCCTCAATTGCATGATCCGCATATTTCCCGTCAGGATATGCATTGTCAGGCACGTCTACGCATTCATATGCAGGCCCCCATTTCCTTCCTTTGTTGTCTGTGAAATCGGAATTCTTCATTTTTTCCAGAGATTCGTCCGACATGTATCCTGGAAATTCATTCGGTCCCCTGAACGGCTTAACCGTCCAGGCCTGCATGTCGTCATCAGCATGATGATAAATCTTACCTATCGAGAAAGTTTCATAGCCGTTCTTCTTGAAATGCTCGGGAAGCGAGAGGACGTCCGGCATCGCCTTGCGCAACGGAACCTCAAGGTTGAAGATCGTCGTAGTTTCAGGACGGCAGCCGCTGAGCAGGCTTGCACGTGTCGGCCCGCAGACGGCCTGCTGGCAGTAAGCCCTGGTGAATATTACACCGTTGGTGCCAAGCTTGTCGATGTTCGGTGTTATCATGTTCGTCCTGCCGTAGCATCCGAGCTGAGGGCGCAAGTCGTCAACGGCGATGAAAAGCACGTTCATCTTGCCTCTGGTCTTGAGCTTGTCCATGACGGCCGACCTATAGCGTTCGTAGTCGATTCCCGGACTGGTCCCGTTTTTCGCAGCCGTCTGCCCGTCGGCATTTCCATAATAGAGGGCTGTGCCTGCAAGAAGACCGGTGAGAGCTGTTCCAATATAGTTTTTCAATTTCATTTTCCAGCCTCGCCGTTTCTTGTCTTGTACATTTCATATCCGACTTCACGGGCGGCAGCGACGGTCTCCGCATATGGCGTGTCGGCTATGTCGATGAATCCTATCTGGTAGTTCTCACCCTCAAGCGGTCTTCCGCTAGTCGCCTCGTCATTGTATTGGAACCAGTGGCATCCGATCAGGTTGGGATTCTTGAGCGCCCCGGCGACATATGACTTGTAGATCTTCGCCCGTTCCTCCTGGTTCTTCACTGTCCTGAGTCCACCTGCGAACGGCCCCCTGTCAAGCGCGCCGAAATGCCATTCGCCGATTATTGCCGGCATATCCATTCCTCCAGCGACCTTGAAATCGGCGACGGAATCGCGATAGAGGTTGTAGCTGACGACGTCGCAGTATTTTGCCGCGATCTTTGCGGCGTATAGGAAATCCCCGTTGAACCTGCATCCGAGGTACAGCTTGTTCGGGGCCACGGCCTTAACGATTTCGCGGACATTCTTGAAATAGGTTTCCGCGGTCTTCTCGGAGAATGCTTCGAGATCGGCACGTGCCTTCTCCACGTCCGGCTCCTTGTCGTTCTTGAGCAGCGCATCCCAACTTGCGAACTTCGCACCCCAGACCTTGTTCAAGGCTTCGATGTCCTTGTATTTAGCCTTTAGGTCCTCGACGAACACCTGTTTCGCCTTCTGGTCGGCCGGAGAGATTATTGTCGTGACCGCCACGGTCGTGCTCGATTCCCAGGGAAGCTCGTTGTCGACGAACACTCCGATACACCAGGGATCGTTTGCGGAATCCTTCAGGAAATTCGCTGCCCTGGCCTTGAGGCTCTCCCATGTTTCGGGGGCGAACACATCGATGAATTTTTTCCAGTAATTCGTCTTGCCCTTGAGGTTCTTCGGCCAATAATGGACCCAGGTTACATATGGCGTCGTGTGAAGCTTGGCTATGTCTTCATCGCTCCAGAGACCGAGCGTGCTGATGCCCCAGCTCCTCAGGCGTTTGCAGGCGAGGGGGCCGAACAGCTCCTCCCATTTATCCCCGTACTTCAGGGAGAGATTGTATTTGCCGAAATTGAAGCAGAGCGGAGTCTTGTCCTTGTAGTATCCGTGCTTGACGGCCTTCTGCGTGAAGAAGAGATCCTTGTGTTTGCCGTCCTTGTCCGGTATCGACTTGAAGTAGTTCTCGCGGTCGCTCAGAGGAGTGGCGGAACCGGAGTTGACGCAAGTGATCCCATGCGAGAAGAAGAGCCTGCCATCGGGATCCACAAGCCACCATTTGCCGCCATGCTTCGCCGTATAGAAATGTCCTGTCGCCTTGAGAGTCGGCCCATCCTGCCAGCCTCCATATTTATTCCAGCCGGAAGGCCCCGGATATTTCTCGAAATCCTTCTCCTCCTCAATCTTTCTGGCTTTCATATCTTCGGCGGACTTCACCTTTCCAGGCCAGTCCTTGTGCATGAACTGCCCGAACTCGTCGATGAACGGGAAAAACTTGTCCGCCTTCATGTCCTCATACGGCGCCTTCGTGTAAGTGCCGGCTGCACGGATGTTCGAGACAAGGAACTTCTGCTGTTTTATCGGCCTGTGCATGAAAAAGACGATCTGTGAAACTTCTTCAGGGCGTATATATCCTTCGGCCGCCATTCCCTGCGGAAATTCCTTCATTCCGATAAGATCAGGGGCGCCTGGCTGGCGGCGTGTCAGGAAAACCTCGATCGTGCTTTTTCCTCCGGGTTCGACAAAACATCCGCCGGAGATCCGGTTCTTGTTGTTGCTGCTGTCCGGGTTGTCAACTCGCAGCGCGACCCTGAGCGTTTCGTTGTCCAGATTTTCGATGTCAGCGCAGATCTTCTCATATTTCGCCAGGTCCCATTTATTTTCTGGGGCCTTAATCGTGAAGCCCGGCCAGTCTTCGTCTGTTCCACCACCGGTCACCTCGAACGCATTCACTCCGTTCTTCTCCACAATCCTCAGCGTGACGTCCTTCTGCGAGAACCCCTTGAGGTCCAGATCGGATTTTATCTGGAAAAGAGACTGGTCTTCTGCGGACATGCTGAATGTAAAAAGGATGATTGCTGCCGTTAAGATGTTTCTCATCATTTGATTTCCCTTATATTCATATTTGTTTGGAGCTTGTGTTTTGGAGCTTGGAATCTGCTCGTCACGAGCTTCATCCTCTCCAGAATTCATTGTTGTCGTCAGCGGGCCACTCATGAGGCGCCATCCATTTGACGTGTCCGTCAAAATAAAGTGTGTTGACACCTTTGAAATGGTGGTTTATCAGCGCGTCGCTCTGGCTTCTTCGGAACTCCCACCTGAATCCCGTAGGCGTGTTATAACTTTCAAAGAGCAGGAGGACGCCGGATGGATTCTTCGCATTGTAGAAGTATGTAGCTTTCTTCGGCCCGGCCCTGTCGTCAAAGGCGAGAGCAATCCTCCTTAGATCGTTGTTGTGGCAGTATACGCGTCCATGTGCGAGCATCGATGCTCCGGTGTCGAGGGGACAGTTGAATACTGATTTCAGCATGAGATCCTGCGTGGTGTCATCGAGCCAGACCAGCCTTGTGCCGGGATAGATATAGGGCCAGATGCCGGCTTCATTGTCCCAGGTCGTCTGATCGTGCCAGTAGGATGTGGACGGATCGCCGTCGTAATCCCACCATGCGTCTATTATCGGACCGACCCCATTGGTATCGCCGGCATACATCTGGAATCCGACGTAGAGCTGCTTCTGGTTGCTCATGCAGGTTATCTGTTTCGCCTTGTCCTTTGCGTGCTTCAGCGCCGGCAGCAGCAGCGCCGCGAGAATTGCGATGATCGCAATGACGATCAACAGCTCGATAAGCGTAAATGCATTTCCGATTGCCGATTTCCGATTGCCGATTTTGATTTGGTCAAGGATTTTCATTTTCGTGCATTTCGTGTGTTTCGTGGTTGTTTTCAATTTCCCCTCCAGAATTCATTGACCATTCCTACGGGCCAGTCGTTCCGGCCTTTCCATTCGACATGGCCATCGATGTAACTTGTGTTTACACCTCTGCTATGATGGTTGATCAGCATGTCGATGTCTGAGTTCCTGAACTCCCAGCGCATATCGGTCGTGTTGTTGAAGGTTTCATAGAGCAGCAGTACGTTCGCCGGGTTTTTCGGCTTGTAGAATAATGTCCCCTTCTTTTCTCCGTCCTTGTCCATGAATTTCGCCGCGATGTTCCTGAGATCATTGTTATGCGTGTAGATGCGGCCCCATATCAGCGTGGTGCTTCCTTCGACGTCCACGGGACAGTTGAATGCGGAACTGGCCATCTTGAGCTTCAGGTCGGCATTGGAATACGAATCGTAATCCTTGCCGGGATGTACGTTTGACCAGATGCCGGCATCGTTGAACCATGTCCACTGGACGCCGATAGCCGGCCATGCATCGATCGGAGGACCAAACCCGTTGTAGTTGCCGGCGTAGAGTTCAAATCCTATGCCGAGCTGCTTGAGGTTTCCGGCACAGACGCTCTGCTTCGCCTTGTCGCGGGCATTCTTCAGCGCCGGCAGGAGCATCGCCGCAAGGATTGCGATGATCGCAATTACGACTAACAATTCGATCAGTGTGAATCCATTTCCGATTGCCAATTTCCGATTTTTGATTTTCATTTTAAACCATCCATCAATTGGATTATCAGTTGTCATCATCCGTTATAAGCTTGCGCCGTCGTACCCCTGAGGACAAGCTCCGGCTGGAAGATGCTCCTTCTTCCGCAGTCATTATCCTCAAGACCGTCGATATTGATCTTTTCAATTTTCTCAAGCAGCATGAACACGGCCTGCTGTCCCATCTGTTCGAGAGGGTGCTTTATCGAAGTCAGCTGAGGCCGGGCGAAGGAACAGAACGGGGAGTCATCAATTCCGACGATGCTGACTTTGCCCGGGACATCGAGTCCCTTGTCGGCTAGAACGTGCATTGTTTCCAGAGCGAGCAGATCGTTGTATGCCACGAACGCGGTCGGCATCTTTTCGGCGCCAAGGCTGAGAGCGTATTCAACAGCCGACTGGAATGCTGTCTTGTAGCCCAGCGACTTTTCCTGCCCGGAAAAAGGTGCTGTCACAGGAAGATTGAATGTCTTCATCGACGCAAGGAATGAATTCTGCCTGGCTATGCTGTCCGGGGAAGGATTGAGGATGGCTGGATTGATATAGGCAATACGACTGTGTCCGAGTTTGACCAGATGTTCGACCGCCATCATTAATGCGGCGGCATTGTCGAAGGAGACGGCGTCAAGTTTTACAGGTTCCGGCTCATTGTAGTCGACCGCGACAATGTTGCGGCTTGATTCGAGGATCTGCTGAAGTCCGGGGGTGTTTGCCCTCACATGCACTAGGAGAGTTCCGTCAACCTGCTGTTCTGCAATCTTCTGTATGCAGTTCTCGGAATTGTGGGAGCCTGCGGCGTTTATAAGGAGTATGTCGTAATTCTTGTCCTGGCATGTCCTTTCAATTCCACGCAGTATTCTTCCTTCATACATCATTCCGACGCCGGTCCAGATTCCCGGAGGGATATAGACGCCCAGCATCCTGGTGCTCTTTCTTGCAAGGCTCCTGCTGGCGAAGTTTGGGACATATCCAATTTCGAGTGCGGCTTCCTCAACTCTTTTCCTGAGGGAGTCGCTTACTATGGTATTTCCTTTTGAATTGTTGATGACTGTGGATGCTACGGCTTTGGAACAGCCAACGCGGTTTGCTATTGCTGAAAGAGTTGGTCTGCGTTTCGTGCTTCTATTTGTTATGTTGGATGATACCATGGTTTTTACCTGTATTTTCTTATTCGAACTAAACGTTTCATTAAGATTTAACCAACCGGTTCATTAAGCGTAAAATACAAGGTGTCTATTTTATTGTCAAGTGGATTTGTTGAAAATAAATGAAAATTATCAGTTATTAGTTCCAGAGCGCTTTTGGCGGTCTATTCGCACAAGGCTGCAAGCTGTCAATATCATAGCTGGAATTTTTTGTGCAGCTTCCCTGGCAGATCGCCATCCTCTGCCGCATAGGATTCAGAAGAGCTGGATCTCCGCTCAAGTCGTGAAGCTCATGCGGGTCACTGCAGATGTCGAATAACTGTTCTTCGCTTGTCCTGGCGAACCAGATGTATTTGAATTTTCCAGTGACAAGGTAATACCCACCTCCGGAGCTGTCGAATACTCCAAGAAGCTCGTCGCGGACAGAAATGACATCCCCGCGAAGCAGAGGAGCGAGGCTCCTGGAATCAAAGTCACCGTGGAGAGCTTCCGGAATTGGCTGCCCGCACAGGTCGAGGACTGTAGCGGTAACATCCTCAAGGCAGACAGGCCTGTCGCAGGTTCCCTTCATCAGGTCCATGTTGCGCCAGGATATGAAAAAAGGAATGTGTGCCGAACCTTCATAAGGAAGGCTCTTGCGCCAGCGCTGGTGATCCCCGAGCATCTCTCCGTGATCGGTGGTGAAGATTATTACCGTTGGTTCCTGTGCACGGGGCGACCCATATTCGAACATCCTTGTCAGCACATAGCGTATCCTGTCATCAATATGGTTTATCAGTCCGAAATATCCGGCGACAGCATCATGCATTTCCTCCTCGGAGAATGGCCCCCTTGCGCTGTCATCTGGAATTCCACGCGGAATTCCATTGAACTTGGGTGTCCAGTCCGATATTGCAGGCCTGTGCTTGTGATTACGGTAGTAGCGGTCCCAGTAGGCCCGGGGCGGAATAAGGGGAGGGTGTGGCGCCCAGAAGGAAAGATGGAGGAAGAACGGACAGTCTGGATCCCTGTACTTCACGATGAAATCAACAGCTCTGTCGGCAAGCCAGCTCGTATGATGAAGATTTTCATCCTTGTCCCATGGGCGTGCAATGCGGCCGTTGCCGTTTATTCCGATATCATTAGGATGTGAAATCCCTTTCTCCTTGAGCGCATCAACCCAGTCGTTCTCGGGCTGGAGCGGGGTGTCCCAGCGGTCATTCGGTGATTCAGTCCTTATCATGTGATCGTATCCGTAGCGCTTCCGCTGGGGATGGAGATGCAGTTTGCCTACAAGCTCCGTCTGCCAGCCGGCCCTGGAAAGAAGTCCGGGCAGGGTGAACGGAGGATCCCACTCGAGTCCGTCCTGGTAGTGGCGCAGCCCATGGCTTTCCGGATGAAGCCCCGTCAGAAGGCTGCGTCTTGCAGGAATGCATACCGGACATGTCGTGAACGCGCGTGTGAAATTCATGCCTGATGCAGCGAGCTGGTCGCTGACAGGAGTGCGGAGATCGGTCGCTGGATTGTTCAAACCCATGGCGTCGTAACGCTGCTGGTCGGTTGTTATCAGTATGATGTTCGGAGTTTTTTCAGAGCTCTTCATTTCCCGCCTCCCAATTATGTATAAGTGTCAAAGTGGCCGAGTGGTAAAAACTTGGCAACTATCTTTGCAATACCCGTTCATCCAATAATCCAAATGTCCTGCTGGATGTCTCTTGAAACAGATATCACCTGCAGCACCTGGCATATTCGAGCTGGGCGAAGCGGTCGGTCATGCCGGCCATGTAGTCGGTGACCGCACGCTCAACCCCGACCTTGTTCAACCGGGTCTTCGCAAACCTCCCCATCAGGGAAGGATTTTCAACATAAGCCTTGAAAAGACTTCTCATCTTCTCGACAACTTCGGCGTTCACCTTGTTTACATCCTCGCAGAAATACACATTGTGGTAGAGGAATTCGCGAAGGGCAATAGTCTTTTTCTCGAATAAAGGTTCAAATGCAATTACAGGCTGTTTAAGGTTCTGCGCATCATCCGGTCCCTGGACCTTGGCTGACTCAATGTTCTTGTCGGAATTTAAAATCACATTTCCGACCATCATGTCGATAAGGCATCTGATTGTGAAGGAGCGAATCCGTTCCTTGCTGCCGCGTGATGCCCGGGAGCTTGCCTTTTCAACGGCCATGCGCCAGATCTCAAGTCCATCAAGCATCTCTTCGCTGATAAGACCGGCGTCAAGGCCATCATCAACATCGTGCCCGTAATATGTAAGATCATCTGCGACATCCGCAATCTGTGCTTCTATAAAAGGCATCGGCGGCAGCCTTTTTCCATCAAACTCCATGTTCTTCCCACGGTGCTTTATCAGTCCGGTACGGACTTCCCAGGTAAGGTTGAGACCGTCGAACTCAGGATATTTCTGCTCGAGTTCATCAATGACCCTCAACGCCTGCAGGTTGTGGTCGAAGCCTCCATGGTTTTTCATGAGGGTGTTCATGGCGCGTTCGCCGGAATGTCCGAACGGAGTATGTCCGAGGTCGTGCGCAAGGGCGATGGTTTCAGACAGATCCTCGTTGAGATAGAGGGCCCGCGCCATCGTCCTTGAGATCGCCGCAACTTCAATGGTGTGCGTAAGGCGTGTCCGGAGATGGTCTCCTGTACCGTTGAGGAACACCTGCGTCTTGTATTCAAGCCTCCGGAACGAGCGGCTGTGGAGGATGCGGTCGCGGTCACGCTGGAAATCCGTCCTGAACGGATGCGGCTCCTCCTTGTGCCTCCTTCCGCGGGTGGAGAGATTGTGGACGGCGTATGAGGAAAGATCGCTGTCTTCGTGCCGGTATTGGTCTGAAAGCTTGCGAATCATGTTTTCTATCCTAATGTATGTTGAAATCAGAAATAGAATTATATCATACATAATAACATGGACAACAGAGAAAAAGAAATTTCCCTGCTGAAGGTTTCAGCAGGTCTTACGGTAGCCTTCGCCATCCTCGGAGTCCTCATGGCGGTAGGTACGGACTCGATGTCGCTTCTCATCGACGGCCTCTACGGCGTAGCCGATATGATAATATCAATCGCCGCCGTATTTGTCGTAAGGAAGATCCATGCTCCGCCGGACAAGAATTATCATTTCGGATATGCAAAGCTCGAGCCGTTCCTGACCGGCCTGAATGGCACGCTGATCCTCTGCCTCTGCGGATGTACCATCCTGACCAGCGTTCAGGACATAATGCACCCGGAGCCTGTCAGGCATCTTTACCTGATCATAGTCTACAGTTTCATCAGCATGGTGATCTGCGTCTTCTTCGGTGTCTACATGAGGCGCTGTGGAAGAGTCTGGAGATCCGAGGTGCTTCTCGTCGACAGCCATCTCTGGGTCACGGAGGCGATAATCAGCGCAGCGATCTGCGTCGCCTTCGGATTTGGACTGCTCATAGGCAAATCGGAGACCTGGGAGAAATATACGAACTATATCGATCCTGTCACATGCATACTTATTTCATTTTTCCTGATATCACAGCCCGCCAGGATAATCTGGGGAAGCTTCAAGGACATGCTTGATGCGTGTCCGGAAGATGATGTCAAGGACCGTATTACAGGTCTTCTCGATGGATGCTCCAGGGGATATTCCATTGGCCCCATGGACTGGATGCGCCTCCGCAAGGCCGGCCGGCGCCTCTTCCTCACGGCTTGTTTCACCGTTCCAGAGGATCAGAACATGAAAAAAATGAGCAGCATCAGGGATGAGATCGTCAAAAAGATAAAACTCTCCGAGCCGGACATAGATGTCTGCATTGTCTTCAGCAATAAACTGTAGCTTATTTGAAGAGTTCCGGCATGCACTTACGGGATTGGATAAGCATCTCCTCCTCGGAAATTGTGCTCATCCTGCCGTTGTTATATTCATCGTCGATCCATTTTTTTATCGCCAAGATGCCCGGATTGTCCTTGCGGATGTTCGAGGCCGCCTCGCCGAGGTTGCTATGCAGCCAATAGGCGATCCCTGCGAGCCCGGACTTGTCCGTTATTGCGACCTTCGCGGGACGCCTGAGCCAGCGATCTGTGTCGAATATATTGTAGATCTCCTCGTTCTTTGTCAGCCCGTCCGCATGGATTCCCGCGCGCGTGGTGTTGAAGTCGGAGCCGACGAAGGGATAGTTCGACGGAATGGTACAACCGATCTGCTTTGTGAAATATTCCGCGGCATCGGTGATGGCAGTAGGATCAATCCCATCATGGATCCCGGTGAGACCCATCCATTCAAAGACAAGCCCCTCGATTGGCGGATTGCCGGTCCTTTCTCCGAATCCAAGGAAAGTCCCGTTGGCGGCTGAACATCCATAAAGCCAGGCGGTGACAGCATTAACGAGCACCTTGTGGAAATCATTGTGGCCATGCCACTCTAGCTGTTCAGGTTTTATATCAGTGTTTTTCCGTATCGCGCTGAGCAGCGCCGGAATACCGCGTGGAAGACTCGCACAGGTGTAAGGAAGCCCGTAGCCCATGGTGTCGCAAAGGCGTATCTTGACTTTTTTCCCGGATCCCTCCGACATTTCCAGAAGTTCATTGATCATTGGAATCACAAAGCCATAGATGTCGGCCCGGGTCACATCTTCGAGATGGCATCTCGGAGTGATATCGTTTTCAATCGCCGCAGATGCTATGTCCTTGTATTCATCGAGCGCCTGCCTGCGGTTCTTCTTGAGCTTAAGGAAAATATGGTAGTCGGAACATGATGTCAGGATGCCCGTCTCCCTTATCTCCATTTCCTTGACAATCTCAAAGTCCTTCTTTACAGCCCTGATCCATGCAGTGATCTCCGGGAATTTGAGCCCCAGTTCCTGGCAGGCCCTGACAGCCTTCTTGTCTGTCTCGGTGTACAGGAAGAACTCAGTCTGCCTGACAAGTCCGCGCGTTCCGCTGATCCTGTTAAGGAACTTGAATATTTCGACAACTTGCTGGACGGTGTATGGGGGGCGCGCCTGCTGGCCGTCCCTGAAAGTCGTGTCGGTGATCCAGATGTCCTTGGGGATTGACGGGGCAACGGGTTTCCCGTCAAACTTGACGGCCGGAATCCTGTCATAGGAAAATATTTCCCTGAGAAGATTCGGTTCAGATATGTTTTCAAGTTCGTATTTCATGATATTATCATTTCCATATTAAAAAAAATACACTATCATATCGAAGATGGTTTGTAAAGTCCGCACATCTTATCTATAATTGATTTTTCATTTTTTTTAACAACTTGAACCGGCGCTTGCAGCATGAAGACGATTGTCTTGAAATTCAGGAAGCTCCTTTTCTGGTCGTCAATTCTCATGGCCCTTGCGATGCTTGTGTCCCTATACCTTCCGGAAGGCGAATGGCTTTCGGACATCATCCTCTCGGTATCTATAAAATTCTCAATATTCATCCTCTGGATTGCAATCCTGCTGCTGCCGCCGATGTTCTATTTCCGTAAGACCAGGACTGCCGCCGCATGCATCACGGAATTTTCCTCGTTCGTATTCTGTCTTACGCTTTGGTTCATGAGCGTGAAGATAACCAACATGTTTGTCGGTTTCATGATGGTTGCGCTTGGATTGCTGGCCTTTGGCATAGGCTGCATTCCGTTTTCGATATTCCTGACATGGTATTTTGGGAGATGGGTCGATTTCGAGATACTGCTGGTGCTTCTGCTCCTCTGCGTACTCTGCAGGGTCATCACCCATATGTATTTCATCAATGTCGCGAATAAGGAAGACGCAGGGCCGGACAGCCAGGAACAGTGACATGCTAAGATGGAGCTGCTCGTAGTTACTATTGCTTCGGCGGATAACCAGCTTGCATTTTAGTCGCTCTCTTCAATGTCGCCGCCCTGCGGGGGCTTTTTTCTTTTTTACCTTATTGACTTCCCAGGGCTTTCGCCCTATCTA
>Ga0154564_159_pt1 | contig 18092 bp, 14 predicted proteins | sample RifGroF2_FD_105707 | JGI IMG/M metagenome (GOLD analysis project Ga0154564, IMG submission 105707) | Lentisphaerae bacterium GWF2_49_21
CGGCTTCGGGTTTGCGCTCGAACGGGCAGGATTCAGCAGTTCACGCCGACTGGCCGGAGTCTTCTACTTCACCGACATGTCCGTCGTAAAGGTGATGTTCTCAGCTCTCATAACAGCTCTCCTAGGACTCTCGTATATGATAGGGTTCGGCTGGATCCAGCTCGATCAGATATTCCTGATGCCCAGCATCTACGGTTCCCAGATTGCGGGCGGACTTCTGTTCGGTGTCGGATTTGCCATGGGTGCCTGGTGCCCCGGCACTGCGGTTGCCGGGCTCGCCGCAGGACGAATCGATGCGCTCGTGTTTCTGATTGGCGCCGTCGGCGGAAGCATCCTGTTCAATGAGGTATTCCCATCAATCAGTTCACTGTACATGGCCGGAAATCAGGGAGTGCAGCTGGCCTATGACATGCTGGGCGTACCGCGAAACGCATTCATCTTCGTATTCACATTGGCTGCCGTGGCCGCCTTCTGGTTTTCAGAGTGGGCCGAAAAAGCGCGAACCGGACACTCGCAGTATCTGGGTTCTCCGTTCCTGAAAGCTTTCAGCCTGGCATTGGCAGTGCTTGCAGGCGGATTGTTCATGCTGAATCCCGCCGCCAGGGTTGATGCAGCTGGAGCAGAAGAAAAAGTCCTGATGCAAAAGGTGGAGAAGGCACTGGACCATATCGAACCGGAAGAACTCGCCGACCGTCTGATGTCAGGCGAACCTGATCTCGTGGTCGTTGACTTGCGTCCGGCCGAAGAGTTCAACGCCTTCCACATCCGCGGTGCAATCAACGTACCGCTCACCCAGTTGACAGTATCGCTTCGTCCCTATAAGAACAAAGGCCTGATTGCCATATATTCCAACGGCATGACCCATCCAGCCCAAGCCCGGGACTCGCTGCAGCGCCAGGGTTTTGACAACGTCTATATGCTGACTGACGGACTAAAGGGTTTCCGGGATCGCTGCCTCAAACCGGTCTCATTGCGGACGGAACCTCTTACGGCTTCTGATACCGCCCGTGTCAACGCCTGGCGTGCTTTCTTCAGCGTTCCCGCCATCGCGCCCGGGGTTGGTGTTCATGCCTTAGCGTTAACATCATCAGTTCCTCGCGTCGTCGAAACCGACTGGCTTGCAGCCCGGCTCGGTACACCAGGACTAAAAGTCATTGACTTGCGGCCGCAGCCGGAATATAATGCCTCGCACATCCCGAATGCCCTCGGCCTCAATGTGGAAAGTCTCCGCGGCAATATCGGCGGAGTACCTTCAATCCTCCTACCATCACCCATGCTGTCCGCCCAGTTCTCACTCTTGGGATTGCAGCCCTCCGACACTGTCGTACTCGTGTCCGGAGACAAGCTATATGACACTACATTGGCCGGCATGGCATTTGAGAGACTTGGTCATATGGATTATGCCGTAATGAACGGAGGTTATGCAAAATGGATTCAGGAAAACCGACCCTCAAATGCCGCATTACCCGCAGTAATTGAATCTAAATATCCAGTGAAAAAAGATTCCGATGATTTTACCGCGGATTTCAGGGCTGTGCTCGCCGCAAGCGGAAAGCCGGGAAGCATCATAATTGATGTGAGGCCGCCAGAATTCTATACCGGAAAGAAATCAGATGAAGCCCGGGCCGGCCATATACCCGCTGCAATAAACCGTGCATTCAGCGAGGATGTAATTACAAGTTCCGGCAAAACTGTCACATTCAAGCCGACTGATGTCTTGGCCACAGAATACGGCCGGATTATCCCGTCCAAGGACACGGAAATAATCGTGCATTGCCGTACAGGACATCAGGCCAGCCAGACCTTTTTCGTGCTGAAACGCCTGCTTGGGTATACGAATGTGCGCTGGTACGATGCGGGATGGACAGAATGGTCCGCCCGTCCAGAACTGCCGGTCGCGAATGAAAACCAGTCTGAAAAGGGCAAGCAGTAACTCCAAAATGCTGGTACAGCCTAAAGGCCGTACCTACTTTTTTAAATATTTTTCTATTTATTGCTTGAATTTTCTATTGTATCAACTATATATATTAGAAATTTAACTCATTTATTGGTAATTATGAAATCAGAAAACATAGCCAAAGAGTTAAGACAGCAGATTGTGGAAGGACGGCTGAAACCGGGAGAAAGAATTCCTGGTAGGAGCGATCTTGTTTCAGATTACAGGGCAAGCCTCGGGACCATACAAAGAGCCATAAATACTTTGATAGATGACGGATTCCTTGTGTCAAAAGGCACATTTGGAACACAGGTTTCAACCATGCCCCCTCACCTGTTTACTTATGGTCTTGCCATACCTCAGCCTTCTACGGAGACTTGGGACAGTTTCTGGCTGACCATGTCTGATGTCGCCGGCAAATATGATGAAGAGGGAAATATCAGATTCAACATCTATCGCGGGCTTGTTTCAGAGGGAAGGAACAGCGACTATCAGAAGCTTGTGTATGACATCGAATCCCATTGCATATCTGGTCTTGTGATACTTGGGGCAGGTGATATAAAGGAAGGAAAGTTCATAAGGAAAACTGCTGTGCCGACAGTATTGTTCGACGAGGAGCTCAAGATTCCGGAACTTTCATCTGTCTGCTGTGATTATTATTCCTTCCTGGACAAATCAATCGAATATCTTTCCAGCAAGGGAAGGAAGAATATCGCCCTGCTCGTAGATATAAAATTCCCGGAAGGAAGGATCAATCATTTCCATAAACTGATCGCAGAAAGAAGATTATCTTCAAAACCGCAGTGGATCCAGGCTCTTGGAATCTGCAGGAGCTCAATTCCATGGGTGAAAGGACTTGTAAATCTCATGCTACAGCAAATTGATGGTGAACGTCCTGACGGACTCATAATTGCCAATGACAACCACTTATTCTCAGCGGTCGAAGGGATTGTCATGTCGGATCTTTCCATCGGACAGGATATTGATGTTGTCGCACATGCAAACTTCCCCTTGATCCATCCTTCGCCGACGGGAGTGGAAAGAATTGGTTTCGACTGCAGGACACTCCTCTCCTCGTGCATAGAGAATATAACGGAAATCAGGAATGGGAAAAAGCCCGGTTTTGTAAGAAAAGTCCATGCTGTATATGAAAAGGATCTTTCACCGAGATGATTTCAAAAATAAGAAAAATGTTTGTTGCGGAAATAACGCTTGTTGGAGTTCACAGCTTCAGCGTGCCTTGGTATTCAACAGGTTGCACACGCTAAAGTCGAAGATCCCGGCTCAGCGATGTCGGGACAGCGCACTCCAACTTTGGGAATCATCTCAAAAGAGGCCATTTTGAAATTGCATCCATCAATTCTTATATGAGGGAGGAGGGAAAATGATTCATGGCTTATCAAAAAAACTCCTTATTGTTTCATCGATCGTCATTGCCAGCCAAGGTTTTTTATCACAGGCGCAGAATGATATGAAAGACTTGAAACCTGATCCAGCCGTCGAAGCTGCATTAAAGATCGGCTTCACTGTTCCTGTCCAGGCCCGCGAATGGCATATCTGGTGGGGTGCCCCTCTCGGGACAAATCCCTCAATTCCGGCCTGGGAGCACTGGAAAGGTCTTAAACGGTTCGGTAAATTTGACCCGACGACAACCATAGAGGAAACAGTTCCGGGATCGGCCTGGCGCCGCTATCTCAACTGCGTCGGCTATCCTCTCATCGGGCCTTATGATGCCGGACAGGACGATGTGATCCGATGGCAGTTGGAGACTGCAAGAAACGCCGGACTTGACTGTCTTCATATCCATCTTTGGCCTTCTCTCTGGGATAATGGAACCGATTTCACCCCTCTTCCAATTTTCGATAAAGCGCTTTCCATAGCAGAAAAATTGAAATATCCTATTGCAGTACATGACGAGATCATGTTCCGTAAATCCAATAATCCCAAATCCCAGCAATTGGAAAATACCATATCCAGAACATCTTACCTAATAAAAAATTATGGTTCTCATCCCGGTTGGAAGAAGATGGATGGATTGCCGGTGTATTATTTTCAGAATTCGAACAAGTGGATGAGCTCAAAGGATATGGAAACCTATATGTCCGAGGTTGAAAAGAGGGCAGGACCGGTCTATTGGATAGTTGAAATGGGAGCTAGCGATGAATATTTGCGAATTCCGCAAATCAAGATGCTTTTTGGACCTAATGTCAGTTGGTTCCTTCATACACCTCCTTTTGGCGTCGGTCCGCATCCCTGGGAAGATGTACGGAAGGACTTGTTCAGAAATAAGGCACTTGCCAAAAAATACGGAAAAAAGTTCGGCATACTCGTATATTCCAAGTTCAACAACAACAATGACAGGGGAGAGACGGGTAAAGGACGGATGGATGCCGAAGACGGGAATTTCTATATAAAAAGCCTTTCCATGGCAAAGGAGGTAGATCCCGACCTGATCATAGTGACCCAGTGGAACGATTTTGAGGAGGGAGGATTTATTGAACCGGCCTGGGATTATGATGGATTTAACGGAGATCCCTTCAGATATTGTCGGATCACAGCTGCATCCATGGGTAAATCTTTCACTCCAGCGGTTCTTCCCAAACGGGAACAAGTTGATCCGCTTATACGTCATAAGCTTTTTGGAGACAGTGCAGTCGGCGATGCCGGCCCAATATTCCAATCAGCAAATCTCACAGGAAGGAAACTTGAGTGGAAATGGGGTGAAGGATCCGGGGATCCCTCAGAGATGCGAATAATCCAGTCCAATCTTCTCAGATGGACTCCTTCTTCTCCTGCCATGGGATCAATAAAGGCCAGCAATATTTCGCAGATTGATGAAAAGGGTATCTTGAAGGAAAAAATGGAATTCAGACTATATGTTCCTGGCATGATCTGTGAAAAACCTGTGAACCTGTGGATTGGTGTCCGTACTTCCTCAGTCGGAAATCTTAAGATTACATACCGTTCCGAGATGGAAAACTACCGGGTAGATTCACGTTGGGAGAAGCGATGTGTGGAAACAGGCAGGAATGCGTTCATAGAAACAGGTGAATCCGAAAGGATCTATTGGATGCCCATGAGGGGAGCCAGATTTTCAGGATGGGAAGGTGATATTACAATGTCGGCGAATGGTAATCAGCCATGTGAAATCAAGGAAATCATCCTATGGAATCCTTCCATGAAGGAGATTTCGATTCCGGCATCCTGGGATATTCTATCCGGTGAGCTTGCCAAGGGGATAGATCCACTGAAACCGTTCGTCGCATGCGCATATGACAAACTTGGGAATGCGGGCCTTCCGCGTCTGTTCCATAGCGGAAAAACGACAATCTCATCTGCAAAAGATCCAATGGATTTGCTCAAAAAATAGCATATAGGTGGTACCATGAGAAAATATTTGATTCCATTTACGCTGATTGAGCTTCTGGTGGTAATTGCGATCATCGCAATTCTCGCTTCATTGCTGCTACCGGCTCTTGCGGCTGCAAAGGAATCAGCAAGGACTGCCGTATGTTCAAACCAGCTGCGCCAGAGCAGTCTTCTTTGCAGTTCCTATGAAGCCGACAACAACAACTGGCCTCCTTCCGCCAAGAGCGGGTATTTCTGGCCAAATCAGCTTTATCGACAGGGATATATTTCCATGAAACAGACGGATATCTTCATATGCCCTTCGGCAACCGAATACTTTCGGGCCGGAACCTGGCAGCCTCCGACGTCGCTTGACCACTGGTGGAGCATCCATTACGGAATGAATTTGTTCTTTGGAGGAGACTCAGGACTCCGTGGCAATCCAACACCGCCGTATGGCATTACCAAGAGGGAACCATGTACAAGTCCTTCACAGACTATTTTCCTGGCTGACTCGGCAAAGGCTGAATCATTATACATGAGCAATCCTGGGATTCCTGACGATCCTCTGGTAGGAGTTTCAACCCTTTCACGATCAAAAAGCTCCCTTGGATTCCCATACATGATAATGAGCCGTCATAACAAATCAGCCAATATAATATTCTGCGACGGACACGTCTCCCAGGAGCACGACGCATTCAATAATTTCCAGTATCTGCCCTCCGTACCGGCAGCTGGAAAGTATTTCGATCCGAAATTTAACTACAACTAACATAAGGATTTAAACCAATGATGTCTTTGAAAACAAAATTGATTGCTGCAGGACTTTTCTTCGCTGTCCAGTCTCTGACCGCAGGAAATGCTCTCATAGAATCCAACTTTGGCGATACCGGATCCTACAAGGAAATCCCGAAAAAGGATTTTGTCAGCGGCTCCATTCCTGAAGGATGGAAGGATGAGTCCGCCTGGGCGAAGTCCAACTGCGTATACTCATTCCAGAAAGAGGATGGTGGATTCCTCAGGGTCGTGTGTCCTGACAAGGGAAAGATACAGTTCTTCCACAAAATGGACGAGTTCAATGCAAGGAAGGCCTTCAAGGTTTCAATCAAGGCCAAGAGCTCCTCAAAGTCACCTGTTAAATTCATGATCCAGGCCATGGGTACGCCAAGATCCTTTGCATCGGCAAGCATACAGACGACAGAGGAATGGAAGGATTATACTGCGAACCTCGCAGGCGGTCCGACAGACGTCAAGAATGTCGGATTCATCATTTATGCGCCTGGTCCAGGAACTCTGGATGTTGCTTCAATAAAGCTCGAAGAAATTCCGATGTCAGAATATATCCCTTCAACAATGATTCCAGCAACAAGGCCGGATAACTGGTGGATGCCGAGGTTCAAGAGAACGTCAGAGGCCATGTCAAAGGAGAAACCGGATTTCGTAATTATGGGCGACTCGATAACCGGCGCATGGGAAGCGGAGGGCAAAGATGCATGGGCAAAGAATTTTGCACCTTTGAAGTCATGTTCGTTTGGAAACGCTGGAGATGGAGTAGAACATCTTCTGTGGAGGGTGCAGAACTCAGGACTTGGCAAGGACTTCCAGCCCAAACTTGTTGCATTACTGATAGGAGTCAACAACCTTTTCAACGCGGATCCAATGGACATTTCCGCAGGTACGAAAAATCTCATTGATGTAATCAGAAAAGCATCTCCTTCAACGAAAATTCTTGTCATCGGAGTTTTCCCGGTGGGACAGAAATCCGACGATGTAAGGCGCCAGATGATCAAGAATGTCAATGCGCAGTATGAAAAGCTCGCTGACAACAAGGATATATTCTATCTCGACTTCAGCAGTGAATTCATTGAATCTGACGGCTCAATATCCAAGACTCTGATAAGATCCGACAATGTTCATCTGACTGCGGAAGGATATTCCAGATACGCAGAGAAAATCCTCCCGAAGGTCAAGGAGATACTGGGAAAATAGCTGATAGAGGTAGGTACGGGCTTCAGCCTGTACCAGCATTTGTGTTTAAGTAGGTACGGGCTTTAGCCTGTACCAGCATTTGTGTTTAAGTAGGTACGGACTTCAGCCTGTACCAGTTTTGAAGTGTTATTTAATTTTTAAACTGAAGTTCCAGTAAGTTCCAAATTTCAAAATCAGAAGTCAAAACGGATAGTAAGATCAAGGGAAACTCCTGCTTGCCTGCCCTTATTGCTTATGGAGTCCGTTTGTAGTTAACGCATTCTTGCGTGTCTCTTGATTTTAAAATACAGCCAATAATGGCTTAACTACAAGCGAAATGCATAGAAGTTCGAATACAATGGTGAATTGTTACTCATTCTCCATAAATTACTTCGCCAGACTGGCACCAACGCCTTCAGGAGGGTTGACTACGAGCGGATGAGAAGATGTGAGAATTCATCCGAAAATCCGTATTTTCTGTACTCGAGTTAAACAGTGTTTCGTGCTGTTTCCACTATAATCCTTATAGCGTGAGTAGAACATCCCGATTGATCAATGGTGAGTCTCAAAACCGCCCCATTCTCGTTACGAACGAAGTTTATCCTGGCATCAACAGCTTTGGCAAAGAAGCAATCGTGTTCTGCCTGTTGAAGTGTGACAGGTGCCTGTTTCCCCACTGCCAAAAACAGCACATCAGCATCTTTCGTCGCCACGATATCTACCCCACTTTCTGTCCGGTATGCACCCACGTAGGAATCCAGGTCGCTGGGATTCGACTGTCCCGATGCCGTTGGCTGGGGAAGGTAATCCTTCCAACAATACTCAATAGCAATGGATCGAAGGATCTCGTCGAGAATCCGGGTTCCTTGATCGGCATTGATCATAACAACTGCTCCCTGTCCATGTCTTTGGTACATGATGAAAGCGCTCAAGAATCCTCCATTTCCACCATAGTGCAGAAATCGCGCTGAGGATCCTTTACCGGCGATGGCAAAGCCTAGGCCCATACCACCTTGTATCGTAAGCATCTCAGTTGCTGTCTTTTGTCCAAGAAATTGTGATTTGCCCTGCAAGGCCTTCTGCATTTCTATACCGAGCAGGGCCAGTTCGCCGGGTGTGGTCCAGAGACCGGCGGCTGCCATCTCGGGGTGAATGTACGATCCTCCGGCAATCGGCTGCATTCCGGTGTGATGACCAGTCGCCGCAGTGGCTATGATATGTTCGGAAGGTGGCTGTTCAAATGAACTTCGAGTCATGCCCAGAGGCTCCAATACTTCTTGCCTCATGATCTCCGGAAATGGCTTGCCAATAAAATCAGTGATCGCCTGTTGGGCAACCGTCATACCCCCACCTGAGTATCGGTACTGTAAACCCGGGAAGATATTGACTTCTACAGGTGGCGAATTGGAAGGAACCGTCCCCTGAAGTATTTCCACGACCGAAGGTATCCTTTGCCCCATACTGTATCCGAGAAAACCGTGGACTGTAAAGCCGGCGGTGTGAGTGAGTATTTGACGGAGAGTTACACGGGGCTGCCAATCACCATTCTTTGGCACCCGCCACGACCGCAGGTAAACGTTCACGTCCTCGTCAATATCGAGTTTACCTGCCTCCCACAAATGCATGACAGCCAAGGCAAATACTGGTTTGCTAATGCTGGCCACCTGAAAGAGGGTGTCCTCAGTTACGGGATCATCCCCACCCCACCTACGGATACCGAATCCCCGAATCCATTCGACCAGACCGTCGTTGACCACGGCAATACTGACGCCCGGAATTCTGAAGCGCGCCATCCTGTCAGTAAGTGTCGCCGGTTTATCATACTTGCCAAAAAAGGCAGTCTCCGGGAGGAGACCATTAATTGTTTTCTCAATTTTCGTCAAGGCAATGTCTGATGGGAATTTTGATTTCATGAATGCGGAGCTCATTTATCTGATTCCTTCAAATTTGTCTGCTTGCCGGGATTAGTGGCAGTTGGCCAGTCGGATGATTCCGTGCGTGCGGTTTTTAAAATGGCTTTGCCCTTTTCCAGAATCTCCGGGAATTTTCCTGCCAGATTTGTTTTTTCGCCTGGGTCGGTGGAGAGGTCGTAGAGTTCGTGAGGTTGCTCTTTGCCCGGGTTTACTATCTTCCAATTTCCAAAACGTGCGGCCTGGATGAAGTTTTTCTCGTGAAGTTCCCAGTAGAAATATGGATGCTTCGGCATTTCTCCGCCAATCAGCGCCGGAACGACCGACAACCCGTCAGTCTTGGACCTGTCCGGTACTTTGATGCCAGCCAACTCAGCGCAGGTCGGCAGGAAGTCCCAGAATGCCCAGGGCTCGTTGCAGACCTTCCCGTCCGGCACCTTGCCGGGCCAACGCACGATAGCTCCCTGCCTGAGTCCTCCCTCATACATCGACCGTTTGAAACCACGCAACTGCAGATCCGTCGCCTGATTGAAGAATTGACCGATATCTCCTTCCGGCGGAAATGACGATCCGTTGTCGCCCCCGGAGAAGAATACGATGGTCTTCTCATCCAGTTTGAGTTCCTTCAGCAATGCCATTATCCGGCCGACATCTGAATCCAGACGGGTACACATTGCCGCGTACGTCTTCATTCTTTCGGGCCAATCTGTGGATGCATATTCTCCAACGCTGTCGATCTCGAGTTTTGTGTGCGGCAAAGTCGTCGCAAAGAAAAGAAAGAACGGACCTCCGGCATGCGCCCGGATCCATTTCAGAGTATCCTCCGCGACAAGGTTCGGCGAATATGTCTTGCCGTCCAACTCGAATGACTTATCGTCAGAATACAGCGATTTTGGGAAATAGGAGTGAGCCTTGAACTGGCAGTTGTATCCGAAGAAATGATCGAATCCCTTCTTCAGCGGACTGCCAGTGGTGTCGAACATGCCCAGACCCCACTTCCCCGTGCATGCGGTGGCGTATCCTGTATCCTTGAGCAGCTGTGCTACGGTGAAAGATTCTTCCGGAAGCGGCATCTGTCCCTCCGGCTTGACCTCGCGGTTAGCCCTGATCGGACAGTGCCCCATATGCTGACCGGTCATCAGGGAGGCGCGTGAAGGCGCACAGACGCTCGTACCAGTGTACAACTGCGTGAATCGCATTCCTTCCGCCGCCATCCGGTCGAGATTCGGCGTCTTGATCTTTTTCTGGCCGAATGATCCCAGATCTCCTTGGGCCATGTCATCCGCCAGAATGAAAATGATGTTTGGTTTGACCGCAGTTGCGGGCTTGGCAGATTTGACTCTATCCGCTGCCAGACATGCTGGCAGGGCCAATACGGCCAAGCCGGCACCAGCATTTACCATGAAATCACGTCTTGTCATGTTATACTCCTTTAAGTTCATCTTACTTTTTCAGCTCTATCTGATAGGAATTTTGCTGGTAGTAATTTAGATTCCATGATTGAGGTAAAGTAGTTTGGAATCGGTGAAAAATCAATATATCCCATATTGATTCAGTCAGGAAGGGGATGAGTATCCATCTAAAATTTTCCAGAACTGTTTTGCCTTCTGAAGCCAGAAGTTTACGGAAAAATTCCGCGAAACCATCCTTCCTGACGTTCATTGAAAGTTCAAGGATGCGTTTCTGGAAAACCAAGTTATATTAAAGTACCTTACTTAATATCATCAAGGAAGTTCTGCATCTGCCATGAAAAAGATCAATATCGTCGAAATTGCAAAAATCAGCGGGGTGACCCCCTCGACGGTGTCCCGCGCCCTCAACAACAGATCCGACATAAGCAAAGAGACGCGTGAGAAGATCCTCTCATGCTGCCGGAAGCATGGGTTTTCCAGGAACATGACGGCAAGAAGCCTGAGGATGAGGAGTTCAGATACTGTCATTTTCATCATGCCGGACTATACCTATGAACTGTATATTGAGAAACTTAACGCCTTGAAGAATGAAGTGAAGAAGGCCGGGTTCAAATGGCATCTTCACAGCTACGACTATTTCAAGCCGGAAGAGACCTTGGATCTGTTTCATGATGCCGCGGGAAGCCGTCCAGCAGGAATAATCTCGGCATATCCACCTGATAATGATAACGTCAACGTATTAAAGACCAACAGGATACCAACGGTACTATACGACTGCAATGCTTCGGGTTTCGATTCAGTCATGCTCGATCTGAAAAAAGGATATTTCGATGCGGTTTCCCTCATGCTTGAAAAGGGGAGGAGGAAGATCATCTTGTTTGGAGATCAGCTTGAGAGTCCTAGAGGAGAAGCCTATGCATATGCATTAAAATCCAAGGGACTGGAGATTGATCAGCACATGTTCTTCCCACTAAGATTCGGACCTGATCTCTTTACAGAAGGATATAATGGCGCTAGGAAAATAATAGGAAAACAGAAGTTTGACGGGCTCATGTGCGTCAATGATGCAAGCGCTATTGGTGCGATGAAAGCTCTTAATGAGTCCGGCATAAGGGTTCCGGAAGATGTTTCAGTATGCGGACTTGATGATATGAAGGTCTCGAAATATACGATTCCTCCCCTGTCCACTGTTTCTCAGCCGGTCGGAGAGATGGCTGGAAATGCCATTGCCTTATTGCTGAGAAGGATTAAAGACTTCAATTCCTCATGCAAAACCATAACTTTACACACTTCTCTGATCCTCCGCGAAAGCATATGATTTGAGCCCTTGGAATTATTTTTATAAAAGTGATTCCTAGGTCTTGACAATACAATCGATACATTATATAATACATCATAACGGCAACGTTACCGTAAATATTGGATCAACAAGGAGGGACCGTGATTAAAGCCATGAATCTCTTTGCCTCCGTAATGATGGCTTGTCCTTTTGCATACGCACAGGAAAATCCTGCCGATGATGCATCCAAAATCCAAAACACAACATCTGCCGATAAGATCACATACTATAGAATCCAGAACCGCTGGAAGTCAGATCAATACATTTATGATGGCGGAACGGATCTTAAATATGGCAGCGGCAATGATGACAGCTATCTCTGGTGCCTGGAGGAAAAAGATGGTTTCAAAAGGATAAGAAACAAGTCCACCGGCGAATATGCCAATATTAAAAATGGTGAGGCCAAGGTTGAATGTACGGTGACGGAAGACACAGATAGGACGGCACAATGGATCGTCAATACAATCGATGGGACCATAAAATCACTCCAGAACAGATCAAACGACAAGTTTCTTAACATTGAGAAAAAACTGGGTTATGCCGGATGCGATTTAGACAAGGAACCGAATGAAACCAACTGGTTTTCCTCCCAGTGGAAACTAATCTACGTGAGCGGACCTGTTCCTCCCCCGGAATCAATAGTGAAACTTCAGTACATGACTTATGTGAATTCACCCGAATACTGTTCCGACATCAAGGGTAGAACTGCTATCAAGTTTTCGGCAAAAGGAATGACTGACGCTGAAGCAACATGCTGGCACCAGCCGACGACCGAGAATCCGGATCCCTGGGGATATGAAAGCAAGTTTGCAGAAAACATAAAGCTCGATGCCGAAGGAAATGGAACAATTGAATTTCCTGCCGATGATTTTCCATACGGACCTGTCACCATAAAAATCCGCACTTGGAACGAAAAGAAGAAGGACAACTGCTATCTCCAGCTGTATAACAAGGATGGAGTCATATGGAACCAGGGAATTCCAAAGGAATCCCCTGCCCCTGCGGAAGACATGAAACTTATCTATGTGGATGACTTTGACAAGCCTTTATCAATTTCAAAGGACGGCCAAGGCGCGACCTACTGTTCACACAAGCCTGGTGGCGGAGATTTCAGTGCCGTTCCATTCACCGATTTTGAAGCTCCCAACAATCCGTTTTCACAGGTAGACTCCTATATGAGAATCCGTTGTTCAAAGAACACCAATTCAACCGGACTTATTTCCTCCTTGAGGATTGATGGTACTGGATTCACTGCAAATGTCCCATGCTATTTCGAATGTCGTATGATTGGTCCTACTGCACCCGGTTCCTGGCCGGCGTTCTGGCTTATGACACGCAGCGTATTCAAAGGCCTCAAGGAACCTGCCGACGAACTCGACACCATTGAGGCATATGGAGGAGAGGGTCCAAAAAGCCCGAACCAGACTGGCTACTGGATTGCAACTCACTATTGGAACCAGGGGGAGGAAGGCAAGAAGCAGAAAGGGATCTACCAGCAGATTCCAATGACAAAGATCGGCGGCAAGTCAAGCTGGTATTCTACATTCCACATATACGGCACCAAGATAACCATGACCGATACAATCTACTATTGCGACAACATTGAAGTTGGAAGACATCCGACTGGAAAACTTTCCAAGACAGAGCCCTGGTTCTTCTTTGTAAACCTTGCAACCGGAGGAGGTTGGCCCGTCAACCTGAAACGCTACAACAATACCGTTGACATGTATGTCGACTATGTCAGAGTGTATCAAGGAAACAAGGAGTAGGGACTTTTAGTGAAAAGGAAATTCACATTATTCGAATTACTTGCTATGCCAGCCGTAGCTATAGGACAATTTTGGCCGATGCGAAGGCAAGTTCGAAAAGCGTTTACGCTTATCGAACTGCTGGTCGTAATTGCGATCATCGCAATTCTCGCAGCCATGCTTCTTCCGGCCCTGCAGGGGGCGAAGGAAAAGGCCAAAGAAATACTCTGCTATAATAATCAGAAGCAGTGCTTTCTCGGACTCAATGGATATGCAGGCGACTGGAACGGAGAAATCATGGCTGTCTGGGTGGGGAAGGATGGAGCTGGCGTGGATGCTGGTCATATTGATCTATGGCCTCAGTTCATCGCAGGAAACGGACAGGGAAGGAACGGAGAAAGATACATAAGTAATCCGGCTGTTTTCGGCTGTCCCTCCTCACCATATTATATAGATGACTTTTCAAAAATTAGCTCCATAGACAATAAAGCCTATGGATTATACCTCCCAAGCGGGACTGAACATTCTGAATGGAACTTCTACAGGTCGGCCACCTTGACACCGACAGTCCACTATGGGACACATATGCTTTCAAAAGTTCCCTCTCCGTCAAGCATTGTCATGCTTTCCGATACGGCCAAGAATCCAACAGTATATGGCGACGGACATATGATCGCCAACTTCAGGGCCAATGGAGAATCAAACTGGTGGGGGAGAATCCATCTTGTTCATAACAACAGGGCTGCACATACCTATTTCGACGGCCATGTGGAAACACTTTCTTCCATAGAACTTTATAACAATACAGCCAGCAAATGCAAACGTTTCCTTACAAAGAACCTTGTTGAACTGAATTACTGATCGTCGATAATACGGCAGTGCAATATTGAAATCATCATAGACAAACGGATTAAGACAGGTGACCGGAGAACAAATGAAAAACAGATTCACACTTATCGAACTGCTCATAGTCATTGCGATCATCGCAATCCTGATCGCTTTGCTCCTGCCGGCACTGAACAATGCCAAGATGGCCGCAAAGAAGGTGGTCTGCGCTTCCAACCAGAAGCAGTGCGGACTCGGACTTGCGTCATATGCGTCCGATTTTGAAATGATAATACCTTCAGCCACTGGATATTGGTATGAACCGGGGCCAGGAGAACAGCATGCTCCATGGGGACTTTATCTTTATCGTCCTGTACATGGTCCTGTCGGCAATGAAGTTCAACACCTGCCTGGAGGATATATGGATGCAGGCGGAAGAGGAAGAGAGACATTCCTCTGTCCTGCAACCATAAGTTATGATTCAATATGCCGCTTAAAGCCTACCGACTGGGCCTATCGTGACATGAGTTATTCCTATGGAATGTATAATATGAGCGTATCCGTATGGAAAATCGGTGATGATGAGAGACCGGCATATTATGTGGAGGGAAACTTGAATCCCCTTGCTCCAACTCAACCTCGTCAATGGGCTTTTCATAGGCTCAATGGAGTTCCAACTCCTTCACAGTGGGTTCTCCTTGCAGACACCAGTGCTGGTGGAGCCTCAATCAGAAATACATCTGAAGGTTTCTGGGCCAGACGCATGACCGGCAATGAAAACGCCCTCTGGTTTGCCCATTTTGAATCAGCAAACATTCTTTTTGGCGATTTCCATGTCGAACCAATCACCAAGTCGCAGATGGGAGATCAGTCCAACAGCCTCGACAAGGGCACCAACACCAAGGGGATACGTGTCGGACGCACGAACAAGGGAATACCTGTTTATGCTACTCATTAGAGGCAATTGCAAAATTGCCTCTTTTAAGCTGATTGCTAAAGTTGGAGTTCACGCCTTTATCGTGTGTAACCTGTTGTCGAAGATCCCGGCCCCAATGGGTGTCGGGAAATACCAAGACACGCTGAAGCTGTGAACTCCAACAAGCGTTATTCCCGCAACAAACGTTTTTCGTATTTTTGAAATCAGCTCGATTGTCTTTGAGCCATGGAGAAATATCTTAATTCTATGTCTGAAAAGAAATTCATCATTGCAGGTATTGGAGAAATCCTCTGGGATGTCCTGAGTCCGACAGATAAAAGACTGGGCGGCGCTCCTGCGAACTTCGCATATTACGCGGGAAAGTTCGGAGCCGAATCCTATCCTGTCAGTTCAATAGGAAACGATTCCGATGGCAATGAAATACTATCAGTAATGAAGAAAAACGGACTTAGCACTGACTACATTTCCAGAAATTCCCATCCTACCGGAGTTGTCAATGTCAATCTTGATTCACAAGGGAAGCCTTGTTACAAGATCAAGGAAGATGTCGCCTGGGATCATGTGGAAATGACAGCAAAACTTCTTGATCTTTCCAAGAAACTCGATGCCGTATGCTTCGGAACTCTTGCCCAAAGAAGTGCAGATTCACGTAAAACCATACAAAAATTCATATCCGGCACAAATCCGGAATGCATAAGGATACTGGACATCAACCTGCGTCAGAATTACTTCAATTTAGCCTCAATCTGCGAATCCCTGGATATGTCTGACATACTAAAATTAAATGACGAAGAACTGCCGGTTGTGTCGAAAATGATGTCTCTGGAGGGGGATGAAGGCAAGATCATTCATGCTCTCATGGAAAAATTTAAACTTGACATAGTTATCCTGACTAAAGGCGCCAAGGGTGCTAGAATTGTAAGCAGGACAGAAGACATATCGGAAATTCCAACAAAGAAGGTGGATATTGTGGATACCGTTGGAGCTGGCGACTCCTTTACTGCCGTTGTGGCTGTCGGGCTTCTGCAAAAGAAAGATCTATCCAATATCCTATCCGAAGCAAATGAGGTTGCAGGAATTGTCTGCAGTCAGTCTGGAGCCATGGTCGAATTTTCTTCAAAATCAATATCTTCATGATTTATCCGGAAAGGAGAATTAATGATGAAAGTGAAGGAACCTAAGAATGAGTATCCAGTTGAGCCTGTCGTTGATAAAGGTGAATTACCAGATCCTTTTGCCATGCCAGACGGCGGCAGACTAAATTCCAGGGATGTATGGCCTATACGTTCGCGGATGTGGAGGGATCTGATACTTGACATGGAATACGGGGGTTTACCGCCAAAGCCAGATGCAATTCAGGTAGAAACTCTTTGCCACAGTTCTGTACGGCGCTTTCCAGGCTCACCCTGTCTCTGGTCCTATCGTGTTCATTGTATTGGCGGTAAACAGCCATTTTCCTTTTGTGCAAGAATACTGTTTCCCAAAACATCGAAGACTGTACCTGCAATTATAAACGGAGACGGGTGCTGGTGGTACTTATCAGATGACATTGTCAGGCGCGTATTGGACAACGGCTGTGCCCTAATAATGTTCAACCGGACGGAAATGGCTGAAGATCTGGGTTACGCAGATGTACCTGATAAGAAAAAACGGAGTGGTGGTCTGTATGATGTCTATCCCGGACATTCATTCGGGGCTTTATCGGCATGGGCCTGGGGTTACCACAGATGCGTTGATCTACTATATGAGCTTCCTTTCATTGACAGAACCAAAATTGCCGTTACCGGACATTCCAGAGGAGGAAAAACTACACTCCTGTCTGCATCGACAGATGAACGTATCACCCTTGTAAATGACAATGCCTCCTGCGCTGGCGGCGGCGCCGTTTTCCGCTACGTTGGAAATGGAGGGGAAACTATTGATATTTTAAATTCATTTCCATCATGGTTCGGCCCGGGACTCCGGCCATATCTTGGATGTGAAGAGAAGATACCGTTTGATCAGCACTGCCTGCTGGCCTCTATTGCTCCGAGACCAACCCTCATGACATATGCACTGGATGACCGCTGGTCGAATCCGGAGGGCATGGTGCAGTGCGCATGGGCGGCTGGAGAAGTCTACCGTTTCCTGGGCGTACCTGAAAATCTTGCGTTTCATCTGCGGACAGGCCTACACCTGCATTCCCCTGAAGACTGGTATGTCCTCCTCGATTTCATATCCTCGAAATGGAATGGCAAAAAGCCCAAAATACATTACAATATCCATCCCTATAGGCATCTGAAGCCCGCGTTTTCCTGGAAAGCTCCGGGTGCGTGAATATATGCGATTATCTCTGTTGGAAATGGCCAGCAGACTGCCTTGCCTTTGCATTGATGGGTATTATCTTATTTCCAAAATTAACGGAGATCTTTCAACATGAATAAATTTCCAAGGACAAATGTCGGCGGCGTTTCGCTTTCAAGGATGATCATTGGAACAAACTGGTTCCTGGGCTATAGCCATACAAGCAGGGCAAAAGACGACTATATCAAGAATATGGTAAAAGACAGGAAGAAGATCGCGGACATCCTTGAGGTTTATTTCAAGAACAGTCTTGTCCTAAATAGCTTTTAAAAAAGCGTGACTCCTTTTGGGGATATATAATATCTCCAGAAGTTAAACAGAAAGGA
>Ga0154564_191_pt1 | contig 17172 bp, 11 predicted proteins | sample RifGroF2_FD_105707 | JGI IMG/M metagenome (GOLD analysis project Ga0154564, IMG submission 105707) | Lentisphaerae bacterium GWF2_49_21
CTGCAAGGCCCCACCCTTAATCAATGCCTCTTCCGCACGCTTGCGCGCGGTGTTGTCGGTGCCGATCAGCAGATAGCCGATGATTTTATTTTGAACGTCTCGCAGTGCCGTGACCGATACGACCGCCGGGAAGCGGCTGCCATCTTTACGGATATAAGTCAACTCATAGATGTCCTCGATTCCGCGTGAAGCCTTGAACACCAATGCCTCGAATCCAGGCGTGATCGGAGTGGAGAGTTCGACGCTCAATGACTTGGCTCTCGCTATCACTTCCTGCGGATCGGAGATGTCGGCAGGTGTGATCTTGTTCATTACTTCAGCGGCGGTGTATCCCAGCATGCGTTCCGCGCCGACGTTGAAGATCTGAATGACACCCTTCGCGTCGGTGGCGATGCTCGAGAAGTTGGCGCTGTTGAAAATCGCGGCCTGCAAGGCTCCAGCCTTAAGCAACGACTCCTCCGCACGCTTGCGAGCGGTGTTGTCAGTACCGATCAGCAGATAGCCGATGATTTCATTTTGAGCATCTCGCAGTGCCGTGACCGATACGACCGCCGGGAAGCGGCTGGCATCCTTTCGGATGTAGGTAAGCTCGTAGATGTCCTCGATTCCGCGTGAGGCCTTGAACACCAATGCCTCGAAGCCGGGAGTAATCTGGGTTCCGAGCTCGATGCTCAGCGACTTGGCGCGCGCTATGACTTCCTGCGGATCGGAGATGTCGGCAGGCGTAATCTTGTTCATCACTTCGGCCGCCGTGTAGCCCAGCATGCGTTCAGCACCGACGTTGAAGATCTGGATGACTCCCTTCGCATCAGTGGCGATGCTCGAGAAATTGGCACTGTTGAAAATTGCGGCCTGCAAGGCCCCCTCTTTAAGCAGAGCCTCTTCTGCCGCCCTGCGCGCGCTGATGTCATGAACTGTACCCTGCACCCAGACCTGTCCCTTCGTCTGCATCCGTTTCAACTGCACTTCAGCAGTAAAGGTTTCACCGTTCAAGCGCCTGTATTCCCATTCGAAAGACAGGGAACCTTCATTCAGGACACGCTCGCTCATCTCCTGTGCCTTCTCTGTCGAATGCCTGCCGTCCGGCTGCAGTTCCGGAGAGATGTCCCCTATCCCGAGTACGATGAAATCAGCCTTGTTAGCGGCCCCGAACAAGCGCAGCATCGCATGATTCGCATCGGTGACGCACCGCGACGGAGGTGTCAGCACCAGCAAGGCATCGCGAGAACGTTCGAACAACTGCCGATAATGCTCCTCGCTGTCGTGCAAGGCCTGCTGCACTGCATTTTCCTCGGTGACATCGCGGAACACAAGCACGACACCGACCACCTGGCCGCCGTCGCGAATCGGTGCACAGCTGTCGGCGATAACTCGCTCGCTACCGTCGCGTGAAATCAGTACGGTATGGTTTGTCAGTTTCTGTGGTGTACCATGCGCCAAGGTTTCAGTTACTGGGAAACTGGTTGGTTGGCGTGTATCCTGGTTGATGATATGAATAATCTCGTCCACCGGGTGACCGGCGGCTTCCGCCTGCTTCCAACCGGTGAGATGTTCAGCAATGGGATTCATGAGCGACACGCACCCGTTGGCATCGGTGGCTATCACTGCATCGCCTATGGACTTGAATGTAACTGCAAGCTTGTCCTCGCTGATCCGCAAGTTGATGGCGGTCAGCAAGAGTTTTTTATTCGTATCCTCCTGAATCTCGAGCAAATGCTGTGTCTTGAGCTGAACTAATTTATTCAGCCGATGCCGTGTCTCCCGAAAGATCAAATAGATGAACAAAAGTGCACACAGCACCGAAAGTAAACTAACGGCAATAATGATGCCAAACATATGGTGCATGTTCGATTGAAACTCTACATCGTGCTTGGCCAGAGAGTTTTCCTGTATCTTGATGAAACTGCCCGTTTCGGCACGAATCGAATCCATCAACCGCTTGCCCTGCCCAACTCTAACAGCGGCCTGCACGGCAGTCATGTCCTGTTTGCGGTGCAACTCAATGATGCGCGAATTTTCCGCCAATTTGGCATCAATCAATGGAGCCAGCGCGTCCAAGCTTTTCTGTGCAGCCTTGATCGTGGTACTTTCACGCAATTCTTCCAGACGATCGACGCTATTGCGCGCCAGCAAACACTGTTCAAGAAAGACCTTGTCATCTGTCAGCAAATAGCCTCGTTGCCCCGTCTCAGCATCTATCAATCCAGCCAGCAAAGTGTTCGCGCGACTTATTACATCGTAGGTACGGCTCCGCGCCTCTGCCGCTTCTTTGATCTGCCTGAAAGCCCAGAACGATACCGCCACCAACACAGCCAGTATAACCATGCCGGCAAGCAAAGCAACAGTCGTTTTAGGAGCTTTCATTATGTGTCATCGTCCTTATCCATTTATTCGATCCGTTATCTGAAATTCCAAGTTCCAAATTCCGTCTGTGGCGGAAAAGCAACCAAGTTCCAGCTCCCATATAATGAAATCAATTCAAGAACAGCCCTTACGGGCTTAATCCGCCGTCGCTAAGAAGCTATGGCGGACAAGCTACGAACAAATTCGAAATTCGTTTGTAGTCAATGCCGTAAGGCATGTTCTTTTAAGTAGGGACGGGCTTTAGCCTGTCCCATTCTTAGAAATTAAGATGGTACATGCTAAAGCACGTACCTACTTATCTCTCAAACACGAGCTGCTACAAACGAAACACCTACTTCTGCATGTCAGCACCGGCCTTCTCTACGGAGCTGCCGGCTTTCCCCATGGCTTCGCCGGTCTTCTCGACCGCCTTGCCTGTAGCATCCTTTGTCGCCTCTGCCGCCGATTTTACGGCATCCGTGGTCTTCTCAGCAGCATTATCCACTGCCGTCCCGGCTTTCTCTCCAGGTTTCTCTCCACAGCCGGCCAAGGATACGATTCCAGCAACCAATATTGTACCCAGCACCTTTATCAAATCGATTTTCATAAGCATTTCTCCTTTTTAATATTTTTTATTTTCAAGACCTTTTCCCTCGCCATCAGCGCCGATGTCGAGTACTTGCGCAGATCACGATGAAGCAACAGGTACAGCAGCACCCGCTGCTTGACAGACAACTTGCGAACTTCCCTTCGCAGCCCGTATTTTACAAAACTTTGTGATGGATACATGGGCTGATCTTCAAGCATGCCTGCCACGCATGCCGAACAGCACCATCATCATGCCTCCAACTGCCGCAGAAATCCCAACGACGATATACCAGACCGTGGCGTCGGTGAAATGCCCCGTGAAGAAGTTGCTCCATCGATCAACCGCCGATTGAGACGCATTCAATCCGATCGTCAGAAGAATCACCCCGATGATCAGCAGAACGATTCCAAAAACACGTTGAGGACTCATAATAAACTCCTTTGACAAGGTGCATCATTGCACCTGTCGTCACTTAATCTGTTACGACTCTATTTCCCTTCATCGTGCCCGATGTATTCTGGTCGGTGGTGAAAGTGCCTTCGAATTCATCATGGGACAACAGAGCACCGTTCAAATGGAAATTGCGTTTGAAGTCGTTGCGTTTCCCGTCGATCATGAATTTCGGGCCATTTTCGGAAATGGAACCGGAGAGGGCAAACTCGCCAAAGGCGTCATTGCATTTGCCATTCAGCTTGTAAGACTCCTGGGCTATGGTCATTGTCCCGTTATGAACTCCGTCCCTGCCGGTCTCTTCGAAGCTGTATTTCCAGCTGCCGGTCATATTGTCATGGTTCGGGACCGACGAGCATCCGGTAAATAATCCGGCGGCTACGAGTATTGCTGCGAGAATGATTAGACTGATTAGACTTTTCATTTTATCCTGCCTCTATATCTTTCGTTGTTGAGGGGGAATGTCCCCTATAAGTTGCTTGGTTTTAAACGTGTAGACTCCCACATGAATTCAGGTTTCAAGTTTTAAAACTCCCGAACTTCAGAACTCTAGAACTTTCGAACTTCCATTCCAGCCCCACCTCCTTGTTTTCTTGTATTAGATTTTCCAATATTATAAGTATAGGCCGTGCCTGACAGCCTGCTATGGGGTGGACACCTACTTCCTTATGGGGTGAAACACCAAGTACATGTATTCATAAATACATGTACTAAGGGAAGAAAGCGGGATGTTGTCTTGTCACGCCGTAGCTTCTTTGCGAAGGCGAAAGCCCTGTCTCTACTATACGTATATTTGATATAAGAAAGATCTATACAGACTTGAGTCCCAGGGGGACGAAATGGAAATAGGCAGGGGCTTCAGCCCCTGTTTATTGCCGTGGTTGTGTTTGCGTGCCATAGGTACGCGATGTTAATGTCTCGGTTCTATGGTTTTCATGGCGTGCCTACGGTACGCCTAAATACATATAATCCATTCAACAGGGGCTGAAGCCCCTGCCTATTCTCATCCTGTCCCAGCCGGGACAGTCAGCATACATCAACTTATTGTATTCCAAAATGCGTATAGTAGATAGGGCGAAAGCCCTGGGAAGTCGATAAGGTAATAATGAAAAAGCCCCCGCAGGGCGGCGACATTGAAGAGAGCGACTGAGGGCACCCCTGCTGGCATCCTTCAATTCAGCCGGCACGTTGTCCGCCACCGCTAAGAAGCTTCCGTCTTCGCAAGGCCTACGCCGTGACAAGAAGGCGCAACAGGCCGGCGTTCCTATTCGAATTGCAATTATGCAATTACCTCAACGGTACATGACGGTTTCGGCTTCTTAATGTCGATCGTCGCTGTCTCCCCAGTCATTATGTCTATCCCCAAAGCCTCCACGCTCCAGGTCATCGTTCCCTCTTCGCTCGTGATCCCCTCCCCAATAACAGCCGGAACATATGATAATCATGATAATAGCCAGTATCAAACTTAGGATCCTTGTCATAATTCCTCCTTTGTCCATAAGATTATTATTTTCAGATGAGCTTATTTCAAAAATACAATAAAACGGTTGTCGTGGAAATATGCCCGTCGGAGTCCAAACTTTAGTTTGTCTTAGTATTTCCCGACACCCGTTGGGGCCGGGATCTTCGACAACAGGTTATGCAAGCTGAAGCTTGTACTCCAACGAAAGCAATCAGCTCAATTGAGGCAATTTTTTGAAATTGCCTCAGATATTTAAAAAGGCGCGGCTGTCATCGGATGACGTGCCGATCGCACATTTTCCTGAAATGGTACCCGTAAATGGACAACGTTACGGCCTGCTGCAAGTGCCGGGGGTGGCAGAAAAGGGTCCAAATCAGCAGGCTCCAATAGTGAAATCGTTCTCGTCCTACGATTCCGAGCCGCCAAAAGGAGAGTATGAGTGCATGGATGTCCCATAACTGGATAGTGGCTCTTGTCCGGATCGGCCTGGAGTTGCGGAGGTATGTCTTGATGCGCCTGTAGTAGTTCTCCGGGGAATAGATGTGCTTAAGGATTTTCCTGTAGCCGTCCTGCAGCACGCCATGTTCCATTACCGTACGGAAATTGGTGCTGCCGTCCACGTTGTCTCCCGAAGACTCCCCGAAAAGACGACCTTCTTTCTCCATCCGTTCATACAACCGAGTTCCAGGAAAAGCCTGCAGCAGTCCGACCATGGCGGTCACGATTCCGCTCTGCTGGATGAAGTCGACCTGGCGCTGGAAAATGGAAGGCTGGTCATGGTCAAATCCGACAATGAACCCTCCCTGCACCTCGAGCCCTGTGCTTTGTATCCGCTTCACGTCCTGCAGAAGATCACGGTTCTTGTTCTGCAGCTTCCGGCACTCGTTCAGGCATTTCTCATCCGGCGTCTCAATACCGACAAAGACCTTGTTGAAGCCGGCTTCGACCATCATCTCCATCAAAGGCATGTCATCGGCCAGATTAATGGACGCTTCCGTGTAAAAAGTGATCCCCTTCTTATCTTCGCGCCAGTCAATCAGGGCCGGCAGAAGGTCATTTTTCAGGAATTCCTTGTTGCCGATGAAGTTGTCGTCCACGAAAAACACATTCTCGCGCCATCCCAGCTTGTACAGGCCGTCCAGCTCGTCAATGATCTGGCCCGAGGTTTTCATGCGTACGCGGTGGCCCAGCAGCACGGTGACGGTGCAGAAATCGCAGTTGAAAGGACACCCGCGGGAGAATTGGATGTTCATACCGGAATAACGCCTGAGATCAAGCAGCTCCCACAGAGGCTTGGGCGTCTGGTGAAGGTCGGCGAACTGGTCGGACGAATAGACCCGTCGAGGATGGTTCTGAGACAGGTCCTTGAGAAATCCTGGAAGCGTCACTTCAGCCTCGTTGAGGACGAAATGATCCACGTCCTGGAACTGCCCGTGCTCATCTGTGAACAGGGGACCGCCGGCAACGACGAGCAATCCTGCCTCCTTGCACCGGGAGATAATCCTCCGTGCCGACTCACGCTGGACAGACATGGCGCTGATGAAAGCACAGTCGGCCCAGTCCAGGTCTTTCTGCCTGAGCCTGCGCACGTTGGTGTCCACGAGTCGGCGGGACCAATCAAGAGGCAGCATGGATGCGACAGTCAGAAGTCCGAGGGGTGGGAGAGGCGCCCGTTTGCCTACGAATTCGAGCGCATACTTGAAACTCCAGAACGTATCCGGAAATTCAGGATATATGAGAAGAATGTTCATAGCCTCTCCAGATATAATAGTTCCATGTTTCAAGTGTTAGGTTTTAAGTGTTAAGGAAATTCCCTGAAAATCTCCTGCCTAAAACATAAAACTTGACATCTAAAACTCCGATATCACTATAGAACCTGGCTGACATCTTGCTATGGGGTGAACACCTACCATTCCATGGGGTGAAACACTAAGGGGACGGTAAATCCATCCATCGTCATTTTCAACTATTCCCGGCAAACTTGATGACCTTGTTCTCCTTTTGAAATGAGGTGATCCTTTCGATCTCCAGCTGCGTATCGTACATTGAGGCAGGCCTGTCGAGGGGATTTTTTGCAAGGCATTTTTCAACTATGAGCGTATTCCACTCTTCCGGAAGATCCGTCCTTATCGAGCTGATGGAAGGAGGCTTTTCAAGCTTGTGCTTCTTGAAGAGCCCTATTGAGGTATCAGCCACGAAAGGAGGAGATCCTGTAATAAGATGATAGAGTGTGGCTCCATAGGAATAGATGTCGGACTGGGCGGTGGCGGGTTCCCCCATGAATATTTCCGGAGCGAGATAGATCGGCGTTCCGACGACGAACCCCTCCTGTGTGGTGCCGAGGCTTTCGGGGAGTTTTGCGATCCCGAAATCACTTAGTTTGGCCTTTTCAGATTTTATGTCGTAAAGTATGTTCTTGAGCTTGATGTCCCGGTGATAGATCTTATTCCTGTGCAGTTCCGATATCGCCGACGCGATGTCATGGGCTATATGGCCGAAAGTGATCAGCGGTACCTTGTTCCGTGTCACGAGATACTCCTCGAGGTCTACGCCGGCGACATGCTCCATCACAAGATAGGGGCACTTGTTGTGGTAGCCGCTGTCGATGAACTCCACTATGTTTGGATGCTTTATCCTCGACATGATCTCAACCTCGTTCTTGAACCTCTCGACAGTACCCTTGTTTTCGATGGAGCTCCTGGACAGCATTTTCAGGGAGAAGATTTTCTTGGTATCAGTATCCATGACCTTGTAGACCAGGGAATTCTTGCCCCATCCGAGGGGCTCAATGATGATGTAGCCGTTTATGTTGTCGCCGATGAACGGGATATTGTGGTTCATCTTGAATTTTAACGTGGTCGGTTCCTCCGGGCTGGCATCGTGATGACTTTTCCTCTTCCTGTTCATAAGGAGCTTTACCCTTGTGAAGAGCTCGGCGCGGCTGAAAGGCTTTTCAAGGAAGTCGTCGGCGCCGCATTCGATCAGCTTGTTCTGGATCTCCTCGATGTCATGGCCGGAAATCAATATCACCGGTATATCGCAGTTGGACTGCCTTATCAGTTTGCATATCTCAAAGCCATTGGTGTCGGGAAGAATCACGTCAAGGACCACGAGCTCGATATCGGAATCGACTGTTTTGCCGGAGTCCTGTGGAATCAGCCCCAGGGCTTTCAAGGCATTCTTGCCGTTTGAAGCGGTCTTGATGTTCCTGAAGCCTGCAGCGGCAAGACTGCTCTCCATGAACTTGAGTATGGAACTTTCATCGTCGACGACAAGTATTGTCTTCCCCTCATGCGTTTTTATTTTCTGAGTCTTCAACCCCGGTATAATTGTGGATGGCGGCTCCATGCGCAATACTTTGGCATAAGCGATCGCCTCCTGCGGATCGGAAATGTCGGCCAGCATGATCTTGTCGGTGGCGACGCTCGAGAATTTGGAACCTTTAAAAACAGAGGTCCGCGTGAATCCCGTCTTAGACAGAGACGATTTCTCAGATAGCTCCAAGCTCACGCTTTTCCCTTTGTCAGCTGGCGGTAATTTCATCATTCAATCTCCGACCTTGGCAGTTTGCTCAATCTGATTTTTAAATAAGCAGACTAATCTTCTTGCGGCTCCGGACACTCGACCGTTTTGAAGTATAGGCCCTGGCTGGACCTCTTCCTATGGGTTTAACACCTACTTTCCCATGGGGTAAGAACCTACTATAGATAATAATTGACTTTAAATATTTGTCGGTTAAATTATCTTCATGGCAAGGGGCAATAATTTAAGGCTGACACTGAAGAACATGAAGCTAAGCGGAGTATTACAAATGAAGCAGGCGAATGCGACATCTCACCCGCGCGCCTCTATTCTGACCGCCGCAAGAAAACGGCTGCAGCTGGAAACCGTCCGGCGCAAGGCAGCGGAGACGTCCCTCATGGAAAGCCGGCAGCACTACGGTCAGTTGCTGGTGAAGTCGGGTCTCATGAAGGAACAGTTACGGAAGCTGTCCCTCCGGATCCTGCTGGCACGGAAAGAAGAGCGAAAGCACATCAGCTGTGAACTGCATGACGATATCACCCAGATCCTGACGGGCATCAATGGCAGAAGCGCTTAATTCATATCGGTTTACGGGCAACACTTAATATGGAGTATTACAAATGAAGCAGGCGAATGCGACATCTCACCCGCGCGCCTCTGGTCTGGCCGCCGTAAGAAAACGGCTGCAGTTGGAAATCGTCCGGCGCAAGACAGCGGAGACGTCCCTCATAAAAAGCCAGCAGCACTATGATAAACTGCTGACGCAGTCTCATCTCATGCAGGACCAGTTGAGGAATCTGTCCCGCCAGATCCTGATTGCGCAGGAGGAGGAGCGAAAGCACATCAGCCGCGAACTGCACGACGATATCAGCCAGATCCTGACGGGCATCAATGTCAGGCTGGCCGCGCTGAAAATAGAGGCCACGGCCAATACCGGCAACCTCAAGAGGAAGATCTCCAACACACAGCGCCTGGTGGAGAAGTCTGTGGCTGCCGTGCATCGTTTTGCACGTGAACTGCGTCCGGCGATGCTGGACGACCTTGGGCTGATTCCCGCGCTAATGGCATTTATGAAGGAATTCGGGAAACGGACAGGAATTCAAATCCGCTTCACTGCCAAGGCTGCGGACGAAATCAAACAGTTGAACAATATCAAACGCACTGTGCTTTATCGAGTAGCCCAGGAAGCGCTTACCAATGTCACCAAGCATGCTAAAGCCAACCAGGTGACGGTGTCCATTCTTGTAGAGTCAAACGCCATCTGCATGACGGTAAGGGACAACGGCAAGGCTTTTGATGTCAATCACGCATTCAACGTAAGAAGACGCAAAGGACTGGGTATACTCGGCATGCGCGAACGGGTTGAGATGGTAGGAGGCACTTTCTCCATCGAATCCAAGCATGGCAAAGGAACCATCGTCCATGTGAAGATACCTCTCCGAAACGGAAACGGCGCAAAGGCTGACAACCAGGATCTGGACTTGCCACTCTGTGCAAAATAGAAATTTTCAATCGGAGAGAAACAATGAAAAAAATCACCATACTGCTGGCAGACGATCATTCAGTCGTCAGAGAAGGATTTCGAATGCTTCTGGAGCTGGCAGGAGATTTTGAAGTGGTCGGAGAGGCGGTCAATGGCCTGCAGGCGTTGAAAATGGCAAAGGAGCTTCATCCTGCCGTAGTTGTCATGGATCTCGCGATGCCGCAGCTCAATGGCATAGAGGCCGCAAAGCGGATTCTCCAGGAGATACCCCCGCCAAATACACCGAAAATACTGATTCTCTCCGCACACGCTGATGACGCCTATATCGAACAGATAGCGGCTATTGGCGTGAAAGGATATCTGGTCAAACAAAGCTCCTCCCAGATTTTATGCAAAGCAATCAAGGAGATCCACAAAGGCAATGTCTTTTACAGCCCTTCCATCGCCAATCGCCCATGCGGCCAGCAACAGGAAACGTCACGCCGACGGGGTGAACCAGCCAGGAAAGACGCCATACAACTGACTTCGCGCGAATCAGAGGTGCTCCAATTGGTTGCCGAAGGCCGTGCCAATAAGGAGATCGCGGAGGACCTTGGCATCAGCATCAAGACCGTTGAGAAGCATCGGCAGAGCACCATGAACAAGCTGAAAATCCATGATACCGCGGGCCTGACCCGCTACGCGATCTCGAAGGGAATTGTCGAGAGCAGCGTCCAGAGCACCATCCTCAAATAAAGAAATTCCACTCCGTCCACTATGCAGTTTGTCGAGCTCAGGTATTTATGTTCGTAGTCAAGCCATTATTGGCTGTGAATGTTTTGGTGGAGAAACACGCAATAATGCGTTGACTACCAGCAAATCAAAGATGCAAACAGAAGAGGTAACTGCCAAACAAAGCTTTCAACAGACTGCATAGGTCGGAGTACAATCATTTTTGTCAGGTACAGCCGTTCCGGCTGTGATATGGAGCGCTGGCGTCGCGACGGCATAGGCGTTGTGGCCTGTCCTCCACAGCTCAACGAGCTCTGGATTTTATCCCCCTCCGGTATGGGTGCACCCGGAATTTCCGTTTTCTTTATTTTCCCTTATTACAACAAAGTTCACTGCATACCCCAAGCCCAGCATTATCCAAAACACAGGCGCTACCGATATAAGGGAGTCGTTGAACACCGCAGTTGCCAAATAAGCGGTAACACCGAGAAAAGCACCTAAGGAAACAGTCGAATAGACCGTTCTTCTGTCATTGGCAAGCATTATCTTGATACTGATTGCAATATATGAGATAAAAATAATCAGGACGCATATGAGGGAAATAACGCCTGTATTCATAGCAGTCTGAAAATACATGTTATGAGGTTTATCTATTATCATATAGGGGCTGCTGGGATAAGAGCGGACGGGATAATATTTCAGTTTTGCAATGTAGTCCTGTTGAGGAAAGTGGAAGGCAAATGTATCGGGACCATTCCCCAGGAAAACAACGTCCTTCAGCAATGGAATAGTTCTTGACCATATGTAACCCCTGGTGGACGCCAGCCCCTCCCTGCCTTCAAATCCCCAGGAATCTGCCTTTATTATATCCGTGAACCCTCCTTTCCCATCACAGAATTTCAATCCCTGGCTTGTTATGGCGACCTGAATGACAGCATCACCATAAGACAGGAATATGATATTGTTCCTGTCAAGCCTGAACGTATAGTTGGAATACCTGGGGTCGTTGAATACATAAGCCTTCCTGGCATCGCTGAAAGTTGGAGCAAGCAGAACGCCATCTCCGGTATAGAACAGGAGATTGTTGGAAGCCATTTTTACCTGCATGGCGGTATTTGCCGTTGAATAAAAGATCGTATCAGGAGTAATCTTCACATCTTTTACATCGTCAAGCAATCCTGCCGGACCGGATGTGCCTGTTTTTACCTCGGTCTTAACATCCAATTTCATAAACTGTCTGCTAATCGTGTGTTCGGAAGAAAAATCTAAAACGATAAATAATACAATAAAGGAGGCAATAAGAACAGCTATGTTCTTTAACAAGGGCTTAATAAAATCCCGATCGACTTCTTTTTTTACCAGGGCGGATCGCAAGCCAGCTATGACAATTAAAACCAGGATTGCAGCTATCACGCCTATGTATCCTGCCCTTGAAAGACAGCCGATCCAGTTGGAAAAGACAAACATTGACACTATGTAGAAAATTACCTTTCTTGTCTTGTCGGTTTCGAAAATAAAAAGCACAATGGAGAGCATAAGCGCCATCTCCATAAAGCTTCCTACATAATTAGTATTGAACAGCGTGGTGCAGATGGTGTGGGAGGCAAATTGAAAATGCAGTTGCAGCAATTCCCTGTATTCGCGGGGGGTGATAAACATCCGTCCCGCACTTGTCTTAAAAAAGTCAAGAGGTCCGTATACCTCTCCGAACAGCTCTATCCTTCCTATAAATTGGAACAGCCCGATCAGAGAAGCAACAAAGGCTGAAAACAACAGCCCTGCCAGAATCAGCTTCAAGGCACCTTTCTCCTGGGCAATGTTCAGGACGACAACAAAGACAAGGATATAACCGAGGAGGACAAAAAGCCCCTCATATCTGTCAGGAAAACCATAGAGAGCTACGGCTGTGTGCTTTGCAAATACAGTTGACATGACTGCTGTCAATGCATATATCCCCGCAGGCACGTATATCCACGTCTTCGTAATAACTATTCTTTTATTTTTCACTCCAATACAGAAAATAATAACAGAAACAGATGTGAGAAATAAAAACCAAGTCATTTTGTAAAAAGAGAAAAAATCATAGTTTATATCGGCAGTCCAGAATTTTACAACATCAGGGGCCAAAGGGATAACTCTTAAAAATACGATCAGCGGGACAAAGGCTGCTATCGCTGCAATGACGACAGCGGTGACATTGTTTTTCGATGCTGCCACCAGGTCAATAAAAATATTGGATTGAGCTGCTTCGCAGCCTGGTCTATTTTTCTTCTTATTCCTTGCCATATAATCCTCTAGTTCCTTGAAGATAATCAGGCCGCCGGGTAAAATCAAGATGAACTCCCGGGAAAACCGCAAAGCGGGTGACATATTGTAGCCCAAGTCGCCAGCCCTATCTACTATACGCATTTTGGAATACAATAAGTTGATGTGTGCTGACTGTCCCGGCTGGGACAGGATGAGAATAGGCAGGGGCTTCAGCCCCTGTTGAATGGATTATATGTATTTAGGCGTACCGTAGGCACGCCATGAAAACCATAGAACCGAGACATTAACATCGCGTACCTATGGCACGCGAACACAACCACGGCAATAAACAGGGGCTGAAGCCCCTGCCTATTTCCATTTCGTCCCTCTGGGACTCAAGCCTGCAGAGATATTTCTTATATGCAAATATGCGTATAGTAGACAAGTCGCCAGCCTTGGGAATAAAGAATATGAAATAATCAAGAGCCCCTGCAGGGCGCGACATCACATAAATCCTGCTTGTTGCAATAAAGGGGGGATTTTCAGTTTAAGAGAAGACAAACTAATCCGCCGCGGCGGACCAACAAGAGAATGTTTCAACCGTTGGAGTCCAAGCTTTCCGTGTCCATTGGAGGCATTGACATAGGAGTCTGCTGGACTTATGTATTTATGTTCGTAGTTAAGCCATTATTGGCTGTGTATGTTTAGTGAAGAAACACGCAATAATGCGTTGACTACCAGCAAATCAAAGATGCAAGCAGAAGAGTAATTGCAAAACAAAGCTTTCAACAGATTGCCTTAGGTTGGAATACAATCTTTCCTGTCCGTAGCAGCCTCCTGACCTAGCCTGTGCTGTCTGGCTCGAGTTGTGATCGAGAGGAGATTGGAGAAGTCGTAAGATTGAGTCTTGTTGGAGTTCACAGCTTCAGCGTGGTTTTTAAAATTATCCCGTTGATAGTCAACTCCGCAAGGACTGTTTTCGTTTGTCCATAGCATGTCAGGCTGAACTGGAATCGCAGGCAAAAACATTCGGGGAGGGATTTCTCCCTCCCCGAATGTTATCATCTTACGCTTTGCTCAGGGACTAGTTACAGTATATGTGACTACTGTTACTTTGTCCTGGGCCATGACTACCAGCGTGTCGCCGGTGATCACGGTAGCCGATATCCCTGTAGTATCCCAGGTCTGGTTAACCTGACCCTTCGTAATAGCCGCAAGGAAGTCCGCCTTCACTACGCCGGCCGGTACATTAATAATTGTTCCCACGGCACCAACGTTGTTAACCGTATATGCGAGGGATGTGACTGTCGCGTCCGTGCCAACAGGAACAGGAGAATTGATGTCACTGGCATCCAATGTAACCTGGGTCTGCGCCAGCGCTCTGCCATTCAATACTGCGCCAGTTTTTATGACAACCTGCTTCTGGCTCAATATAGTTCCATTGAACGTAGAGTACGTTCCGAGAGTTGCACCAGTCAGGCCACCAACCTGCCAGAAAATATTAGATGCCTGGGCTCCGCCAGCAAGCAATACCTTAATACCTGCAGGGACGCTGCCACCGTCGGCAATATTGAGGTCCATTGCTATTTCAAATATCCATATTGCATTAGGATCACCTTGTGCGTCGAGAGTGACATCTGTGTTGATATTTACGCTGGTACTCCATTTGTAGACACCGGCATAAAGAGTCTGACCACTCAGATCTCCTGCGTATAGCTCTGTAGGCCAAGTCGGTGCCCGTCCCGCAGCATCACTTTCCGCAGTCATCATGTCGCCGATAGCAATCCCCATGTTAGCCGGAGTTGGTACAGCATAGTCAGACGCATATATATTTCCAGTGACTAAGGATGATGTCGAAAACACATTCGAGGGATCCGCTATCAAGCCAAATCCAGTTATAAAAGTCGCAGCGGCCGGACTAATTCCAATATCACCAACAACTGACGTGCCAGCCGTGGTTGTAACTGCGGTTTCTCCCAGAATCACGAAGTTACCGGCTGTTCCCAGATTGACTGTCAAGGGCAATGCCACAGGCGTTACTGCATTGGAGTCCGCTGATGCAGGACCTTCTCCAATCGCGTTCGTCGCCGTTACCGTGAAGGTATAGGCTACGCCGTTTGTCAGACCTGTTACAGTTATTGCGCTTGAAGTCGATGTTGCCGTAATACCGCTTGGGCTGGACGTCGCCGTGTACAATGTGATCGGGCTGCCGCCATCAGACACCGGTGCAGTGAAGTTCACAGTTACCTGTGTGTTTCCTGCAATTGCGGTTCCAATAGTCGGAGCACCGGGCACTGTTCCTGCTGATACTGCTGCTGTTTCCGCACTTAGGATCGAGCCGGAGTAGCTGCCTGTACCTGTTGCCAATACTTTGATGAACTTAGTTAGATCGCCTGCAACTGGTGTGTATGTGTTCGCTGTTGCTCCGACAATGTTCGAATATATGCCACCTGCAGTGGCAGCTATCTTCCACTGATAAGATGCTGTTGCACCGGCTGGTGTCAATGCACCGGCTGTCAATACTTGACCTACTACTGGTGCGCCAGTTATTGCTCCTATTGCTGTGAGCGGGGCTTTTGCTACTGGTCCTTTTGCCGCACTCAGGATTGTGCCAGAATAACTGCCTGTACCCGTTGCTAAGACTTTAATGTACCTATTATAATCTCCTGCAACTGGTGTGTATGTGGTTGCTGTTGCGCCTGCAATGTCAGCATATACGCCAGCTGATGAGGCGGCTGATTTCCACTGATAAGTTGCTGTCGCACCGGCTGGTGTCAATGCACCGGCTGTCAATACAACGCCTACCTGAGGAGTGCCGGTTATCGCACCTATCGCTGTGAGCGGGGCTGCTGCCACTTCTGCTGTCGCCGCACTTAGGATTGCGCCAGAATAACCGCCTGTACCCGTTGCCTCTACTTTGATGAACTTAGTTACATCGCCTGCAACTGGCGTGTATGTGGTTGCTGTTGCGCCTGCAATGTCAGCATATGCGCCACCTACGGTGTCAGCTATTTTCCACTGATACGTTGCTGTTGCAGTGTCAGGTGTCAATGCGCCGGCTGTCAGTACTAAACCTACTCGTGATGTGCCGGTTATCGCACCTATCGCTGTGAGCGGGGCTGCGGTTACTGCTGCTGTCGCCGCACTTAAGTTTGTACCAGAATAACCGCCTGTACCCGTTGCCTCTACTTTGATGAACTTAGTTAGATCACCTGCAACCGGGGTATATGTGTTTCCTGTGGCTCCAGCAATGTCAGCATATACGCCACCTACCGTGTCAGCTATCTGCCACTGATAAGTTGCTGTTGCACCGGCCGGGGTCAATGCGCCAGCTGTCAATACTGAACATACCTGGGATGTGCCGGTTATTGCACCTATCGCCGTGATCGGTGCTTGTGCTACTGCTGTTGTTGCTGCGCTTAGGATTATGCCAGTGTAACTGCCTGAACCCGTCGCTTCAACTTTGATGAACTTATTTGCATCGCCTGCAACTGGTGTGTATGTGTTGTTGGTTGCTCCAGCAATGTATGTATATGCGCCAGCTGCTGCGGTAGCTATTTTCCACTTATAAGTTGCCGTTGCGCCTGCCGGGGTCAATGCACCTGCTGTCAATACTTCACCGACCTGGACTGTGCCGGTTATTGCAGCTATCGCGGTGAGAGGTCCTTTTGCCACTGCTACTGTTGCTGCACTTGTTTTCGTGCCGGTGTAGAAGCCTGAACCTGTCGCCACTACTTTGATGAATCTAGTCGCATCGCCCGCAACTACTGTGTATGTGTTCGCTGTTTCTCCAGCAATGTCAGCATATACGCCAGCTGATGTGGCGGCTGATTGCCACTGATAAGTTGCTGTCGCGCCGACTGGTGTCAATGCGCCGGCTGTCAATACAGAACCTACTTTAACTGTGCCGGTTATTGCACCCATCGCCGTGATCGGCGCTGTTAAGGCACCTGTCGCCGCACTTGTCACCGTACCAGAGTATTTGACCGTGCCTGTCGCTGAAACTTTGAGGAACTTGCCTGCATAGGCTGCAGTTGGTGTGTATGTCATTGCTGTTGCTCCAACAATGTTTGTATATACACCGCCCACTGTGGCAGATGAGGACCACTGGTAAGTTGCTGTGCCGACCGGTACCAATGCCGGTGCCAATGAACCTGCTGTCAATACAGAACCTGCTGCTTCTGTGCCGGTTATTGCAACCCCTGTGAGCAGTGTCGGTACTGTCAATGTTGCTGCACTTGTTTTCGTGCCGGTGTAGACGCCTGAACCCGTCGCTACTACTTTGATGAACCTGGTTGCATCGCCCGCAACTACTGTGTATGTGTTCGCTGTTTCTCCAGCAATGTCTGCATATACGCCAGTTGA
>Ga0154564_165_pt1 | contig 16428 bp, 16 predicted proteins | sample RifGroF2_FD_105707 | JGI IMG/M metagenome (GOLD analysis project Ga0154564, IMG submission 105707) | Lentisphaerae bacterium GWF2_49_21
GCTGGTTTTGAAAAATGAATGTTGGAAGAATGTGCTCAGACGGAAAAATCCGTCCCAAATCTAAACTTGAAGCTTATTTAGGACAGCAATGTCCTTCAGTGAATATTTACTCCAATAATCCAATCCCAGCTATCTTACAGGATTTATGCGAAAATTCAACGGCGGTAAAAAAAACAGGGCCCTTTCCGAGGAAAGGGCCCTGTGAGTATCCATGAAACCTATTCTCAGACCTTCGCGGCGGGAGCTGCTGGAACAGGATTGTCCTCGCCCAACGCCTGCTGGAACATCTTGTACATCGCCGCCAAGGAGATCGGAACGGTGATGACTATTCCAACTATGCAGAGGATCAGGCCAAGCATGCCAAAAATTGTCAGGATATAGTACCAGAGGATGATAATGGGGTTCTTCTTGAGAAGCCCCCATGAACTCTTCACGGCAGTCAGCCCATCAGTCTTTTCCTTGGCAAGGAAGAAGACTGTCATCATGATTATAGGTGACAGCAGGATTCCAGGAATAATACAGCAGATGAATCCGGCAACGACTACTAGGTTGGCGACGGCATAGTTCAAGATGCTCGGGACCATAATTCCAAATCCGGAGAAGACATCACCTATCTCGCCGGTTCCGCCTTCATATTCCTTCTTGAGCCCCTTGAAATAACCCACGAAGAACGGAGCAATGAGAAATCCCAGCACAATCCCTATAATCGCGCCACCTCCCATGGCAAGGATTCCTCCGATGGACCCGTCAAGATTGAGCGAATGTGAAAGAAAGCCGACTGCAAGCCCCCAGATGAAGCTGAATCCCTGCGCAACCAGATTGATACCAATGGATATCCCCATGACCACAAGGATTCCGCCAATATAGAATGCCGGATTCTTCTTGATCTGTTCGATTCCATAATTGAAACAGCTGCCGATGTCGATCATATGATTCCCCTCCTCTTTAATTATTGTTACACGGGCTATATATTAACCCTATATAGATATAATGCAAAACCTATTTGGCACGTTTAATGATCAACTTTATAAAATCACTCTCCTCACGGTCAGGCCGTCTCGCACTTGCGGAATTCGCAAAAGCGGGTGCCCGCAGCATCAGCTTCAAGAATGAAAAGGATCTTGTCACCGACGCCGACAGGAAGATCGAGGACTTCATAATCTCGGAGATACACAGGAAATTCCCGGGGCACGACATATTCGGGGAGGAGACCGGAAAGACAGAAAAGGGAAGCGAATACTGCTGGGTCATCGATCCTATAGACGGAACCACTTCGTTCGTGCATGGACAGCCCTTCTTCTCCGTCTCGATCGCCCTCCAGAAAAAAGGCAGGACAATCGCAGGAGCCGTGAACGCACCGAAACTGGGCGAAATCTTCTGGGCTGAAAAAGGCAAGGGGGCATTCTGCAACGGCAGACGAGTACATGTCTCAAGGCGCGACAAGCTAATCAGCTCCGTGCTCTGCACCGGTTTCGCCTGCCTGCGGGCCAATCTGAAAGACAACAATCTTCCCATATTCAATAAAATCCTTCCGAGACTCCGCGGAGTCCGCAGATATGGCTCTGCGGCAATAGATCTTTCCTACGTGGCATGTGGAAGGCTCGAAGGCTTCTGGGAACTCAACCTCAAGCCATACGATATCGCCGCAGGAGTCCTGATCCTGGAGGAGGCAGGCGGCGAAGTCTGCGATCTTCGCGGAAAAAAGAATTATCCCGAAGACGGGATACTCGCCACAAACGGCAGGATTACGAGGGAGTTTCTGAAGGCGATTAAGTAAAGCAGGTGTCAGAGGTCGGGTGTCAGGGGGGAGGAAGAATTCGAAGTCTTAGTTGGAGTTCACAGCTTCAGCGTGCGTATTTTCCTGAATTAAGGGAGTTAAGAAAAAGGGGAATTCCACTTGGGGAGAATTAACTTTAAGAAGGATGAGAATACAAGACACGCTAAAGCTGTGAACTCCAACAAATTCAAATCATAAGAGTCAATTGCCAGATAGGCGCCATCGTTCCTCAAAATCACAAGTTACTAATTTCCAGCTACAATCTCCAACACGCCCATACTCCGACACGCCGTTACCCCGATACGTTCCCCTCACCCCGCCCCTGACGCCGCGCTCAATGAATCGAAGGGGATGATATTGCGAGACTTCTTCAATTTCCCAAGGGCAGGCTTGCCGTCGCAGGCGCCGAATATGTTGCCATATTTCTTTTCATTGAGGGCCTCCACGTAGGCGCTGACCTTGGTGAAGGTGCTGCACGGATCGATCGTCGAATCAATGCAGTCGCCGTCAAGGACGAGCAGCGGGATCTTCGAACTGGTGAGCTCCTCGCGGAGATGTTTCACGAAACAGCTGTCGGCCATCGAGCAGCGTCCGAATCCGTGGCTGTAGAGGATGCATCCGTTGAACTTGCCGAACCTGCTGCCTTCGCCGATGTTCTTGACGCGGAACTTCGGATCAAGGAACCCTACGGTAAGCAGTTTCCGTGCAAGCGAACGGTATTGATCGGCGGGATCCAGCGGTTCCCAGCCGACGAAATTGACCTCCTCGAAGACGATCGGGGCGTTGCACGTCAGCTCTATGAAATCAAGGAGGCGGCTGTTGTAGAAGGGCGGCAGATGGAGCCACAGTATCCTGTGAGTGTCCTCGATATCTAGCACACCTTTGTATTCTTCGCTCTGCTTCTCAAGCTCCCCGAGGAAGAGTTTCTGGAGATCCACGAGTTCCTTCCTGCCCCAGAGCTGTGAGAACATTGTCGAAAAATATACCCCTTCGCTTCCGCGGATCAGCGGAGGATTCAACATCCTGAGCATATTGCACTTCCTGGTTATCTCCGCCGCCTCATTGGAATAGACACAGGCCTCGGAAAGACGGCCCATGTCCATTTTCATCCCAGTCGACTTTTCGAGGAGATATACGGATTCCTCAAGCCCGCCTGCGACATGGTCGATGGTCCTGTCGTCGAAGTTGGCCGGCGTATGGAGGGAATAGAACTTGTCCTCAAGCCCGTAGGTCCTCGAGAGATCGTGGAATATCCTCTCTCCCTGCTGGCAGGGCTCGGTAGTCGAAACCGCAAACACGGGCTTCGGAAGATCGATCCCCTGGAGCACCCTGAGGAAGGAGCATGTTTCAGCCGAGAATCCCTTGTAGGCGGCGTTGTCGAAAGCTTTACGGATCTTCTTCTGGTTCCTGGCATGCAGCGCCGCATATGTTTCAAGGGTGAGTATCCTGAATCCCATTGCGTTCAGAATCTCCGTCGGGAAGAATAGGTTCCTCCATACCAGCGGAGCGCCCTTCTTCGAGAAGAATTCCTTCCTGGTCAGCGACGCCCTGAGTGAAACAGATTTAAGCTGCGAACGGTCGAACTCCAGGTTTACCTTTGAAACATTCCCCTTGATCAAGGCATGTTCGCGTGCAAGGCTCGCGGCGCCAAGCGCCCCCATGACCCTGTGGAATTCCGGTATGACTATGTTGTTTCCAGTGATCTCCTTGAGATAATACGCGACCGCCCGGTTGGACGCGACTCCGCCCTGGAAAAGAATGTCCCCCTTATAGTTAAGGAAGATTTCGCCGACCCCGGACATTATCGTCCTCGCCTGTGCACGGCATGCTCCGGCTATGATGTCGCCTATGGGATACCTGTTCTTGAACTTGTTGATCGATGTGGCGCTCAGGACTGCGCAGACCGAGGAGAATTCCAGATCAGAATCGTAGTTGACCTTGTCCGACATGATTTCGACAGGAATGTTCAGCTTCAAAGCGACGCTGTCCAGGAAAGCTCCGGTACCGGCGGCGCAGATTCCGCTCATCTTCGATGTCCACAGGCTCATGTCCCCGCTGTAAAGCATTGCCTTGCTGTCCTGTCCGCCGACATCAAGCACCGCCCTGCAGCCGGGATAATACTGGAGCGAGCCAGCCACATGCGCCGAGACTTCGCTCACATGGAAATCATATTTGATGAAACGCCGGGTATCCTCGACGATCTGGCTTCCGGTCACGACCGTACAGGTCATCTTATCCATTGAAGTACCCGCTTCGGCGAGGAAAAGCTCTATGGTCTTCTTAAGCGAACCGAGGTTGCAGGCGCCGCACACATGGCATTTCCCGCTGCAGGTAAGACGCTCGCCGTCGTTCACAGGCCTGGTGCGCTGGTAAAGGGAATGGCGCACCTTCCCCTTTTCACTGATCAGCACCGCCTTCAGAGTAGTCGAACCGATATCAATACCAAGAAACAACTGGTTCATTTAACACCTTAAAACAGTTTAGGACAAAAGATAAGCTATCATATTTTTCATGGAATAACAATGAAGTTTTAATATTTGGTGCTTGTTTTTGGCCAGTAATGATTTATTATTCCTCAAATTCTGAATGAACGAGGTTTGGGAAAATGTTTGAAATGTTCGATTTTCTGAAAGGGATGTCCTCAAGGAAGGGCCTTCCGCCTGGAACGGTGAAATATACCGGCGAGACGGTCGCGAAAAAAGTCAGGATCCGCATAATGGATTTTGACGAGAACAACTTTGTCGAGAAGGAAGCCCAGGAAGTCGAGGAATGCTTCGCATTCAAGGACACCCCCAGCAACACCTGGATAAACATCGACGGCATACATGATGTGAACATAATCGAGAAGATCGGCCGTCATTTCGACATGCATCCACTGATCCTCGAGGACATACTCAACACCAGCCAGCGCCCGAAATACGAGGACTTCGACAACTACATCTTCATGGTCGTGAAAATGCTTACCTATAACACGAAGAAGGACGAGATCGCGAGCGAGCAGATAAGCATCATCATGGGAGGCGACTGCGTGATCACATTCCAGGAGACGGAAGGCGACGTCTTCGACGTCATAAGGGAGAGGATCCGCACAGGCAGGGGCCGCGTAAGGAAGATGGGCTCCGACTACCTCGCATATGTCCTGCTCGACGCCATGATCGACAACTATTTCCTCATCCTAGAAAAGATCGGCGAAAAGATAGAGGACATCGAGGAGGAGCTCCTTGTCAATCCCACCCCTAATACGCTCCGGAAGATCCACCATCTCAAAAGGGAGATGATATTCCTCAGGAAGATCCTCTGGCCTACAAGGGACATGATAAGCGGACTTGAAAGATGCGGTTCCGCCCTGATAAAGGACACCACCGACATCTATCTGAGGGACTTGTACGAGAACGTCATCCACGTCATCGACTCGATCGAGGCTATCAGGGATATTTCAGCGGGCATGATAGATATCTACCTCTCCAGCCTCAGCAACAGGCTGAACGTATTGATGAAACACCTGAACGCCCTGGTTATCGCCGTAGCGATCCCGAGCTTCTTCGCCGGTGTCGGCGGAATGTCCGAATTCTCGGATATGGTCGGCTTCACGAACTGGCCTGTAGCCTACTTCTTCTTCGTATTCGTCATGATCGTAATTGGAATAATCACCTACTTCGCAATCAAACACCTCGAGAAGTATTGGAAGTGAAGTAACTCGGTCATTCCTGACCGAGAATATTCCGTATTCAGATCTCGGGCTGGAAAGCCCAAGTTACCCTGAATTCATCCCTCTCTTATCACCGCGACTCCATACCGCTCCAGCGTTATCGCCTTCCCGGAATTCTTCGCACCGGTTATCAGGTTCTCTCCGGCAGGTGTCTTCTTCACTGTGACCTTGCCATCGTTGTGATTCATGAAGAACCATATTTTTTTCTTTCCATTGAACCTTAGAACTGTCTCAACTCCCCCTGGAGCTGACGGCCAGACCGGCTTGAGGCCTGCGATCTTCGCAAGTTCGGGAATGAGCACCTTCAGAATATTTTCTGTAAGATATGTTCCGGCATAGATGACATTGCCCTTGCCCAGCTTGCGGAATGAAATCGCAGGCTTGCCATCGAGATGGCGTCCGGACCACTTGGCCATGACGGAAGCATCTTCAAGATTTAGAATCTCGTACCATATTTCTGACTTGAGCTTCTTATCCTTAAACTTCAAGGCGAACGGCCTCTGTTCGGGCCTGTTGAGCTTTCCATATTCCTCCACGGAAACTCCGGCAAGCCTGCGCAGGCATCCGGGCAATGTTTCAGGCACGACATTGTTGTCCATGTCCTTTGAAGCAGTCCGAGCACTTATCACAAGCGTTCCGCCGCCCTTTACAAATTTCTCAAGGCTTGGAACCCATTCCGGATTGAAGAGGGGCCAGTTCGGAATGATATAAAGCTTAAGTCCGGAAAGATCATCCTCCGGATGCACGCATCCGACTGCATATCCCGAATTGTAGAGCATCTTGTGCGCGACTCCGCCCATCCATCCTGGATCGGGAAGCCCTAGAGGATATGTCGCATGCGCATAACCTGAATCAAAATCACCGCTCGCGACGGCGCAGTCGATGAAGACGCTTGTCCCGAGAACTTCCTTGCCGACCTTCTTCATCTCGTTCCCGATCTGGACGAATTCCCTGTACCTGCGCCGCGGAATATTGTCGTGATCAAGAATTCCACACCAGTATTCCTCGGCACCGAACCGGCAGGTGCGCCAGCGGAAATAAAGAATGCTGTCGCAGCCGCGTGCAACCGAACTGTATGTCATGTTCCTGATCTCTCCGGGTTCCGGGTTGTCGTGGAAATAAGGCATCTGCCCGCCCGGTCCCGCCTGATGTTCGGGAATCATGAAGTTGCCCGAAAGGGATCTTACATGATCAAGCTGATAGGCGCCGCCTGCGTCCCTGTTCTGATGATCGTTGTCGAACATCGGATAACGGTCATACCCGAGAAAATCCAGATCCTTCGTGAACAGGCCCCGGTAGTCGACAAGCCTCATTATGCCGTTGTGGGTGATGAACCATTTCGGCTGCGCATTCCGCAGGATCTCGACCTGCTCGTGCTGGAAACGCGCTACTGAGAAGGCGACGAACCTGAAGTAGTCCAGCTCGCACGCGGGATTCACATATGTCGGCTTGCTCCTCTTCGGAGTTTCAATATCATCGAATGCAACATAAGTCAGCGCCCAGAAAGCCGTGCCCCAGGCCTTGTTGAGAAGGCTGATGTCGCCCTCATATTTCCATCTCAGGAATTTCTGGAATTCCTTCTGGCAGCTCTCGCAGTGGCATTCGGAAAAGTGACAGTTTATTTCATTGTCGGTCTGCCATCCCGCCACATATGGATTGTCCTTGTAGTGCTCCGCCATCTTCTGCGTGATTATCCATGAGAACTTACGGAACATCTCGTTGTTGTGGCAGCAGTGCTGGCGCGAACCATGGCACATAGGAACGCCATTGTCGTTCACACGGACGACCTTTGGGAATCCGACGGTGAGCCAGCGCGGCGGAGCGGCCGTCGGCGTACAGAGCATCGTCATGATTCCCTTTTTCCCGAGGCGTTCAATCATCTGGTCGAAGAACGAAACTTCGAATTCACCTTCCCTGGGTTCAATCATGTCCCAGGCAAATTCCGCCATCCTGACGATGTTGAATCCGGCGGCTGCCATGCGCTCGGGATCCTTTTCACGGGTCTTCTCGTCCCAGTGTTCGGGATAGTACGGTGCTCCGAACCAGAAACGATCGGTCTTTGCAGGACGCAGGTGGGAGATTTTTGCATTGCCAAGCGCTTTCAGATCATAATCGCTCATAGTAATATCCTTTGATTTGAATATTTCACCACGAAGGGCATCCTTCGACAAGCTCAGGACAGGCGAAGTGCTCGAAGGAATTAAATTTATGTGTTAATTTAAATTTTCAATAGCGGAATAGTTTATTTAACGCATGAGTCTTTCGTAATACTATTTGTCATTTCCGTGTCCTTTTGCATGATTATTTGAAGGAATATTTGCAAGTTTTTGCGGAGCAAAACCTTGCCAATGGCCTTTTTCGTGTATTTAGTGTGTGGAGTTTATCCCGATTCTCGGAGAGATATCGGGATGGTTGTTTTTTATCTGTGTTATCTGTGGGCACATGTTAAGGAGTTTAATTGAAATGACTTTGCTGTCGGCGACATTGCTGCTGTTTCTCGTCATGGACCCGGTCGGAAACGTGCCGGTGTTCATATCCACGATCGGACATTATGACAAGAAGCGCCAGAACATTATCATCATACGCGAATCGATGATAGCACTCGCCGTCCTCATATTCTTCCTGTTCGCCGGAAAAGCATTCCTTTCGGTATTCAACCTGTCCGACCCTGCGCTTTCCATCGCCGGCGGGATCATACTTTTCATCATTGCGCTGAAGCTCATATTCCAGAGATCGGAGGATATCTTCGACAAAACCCATGAAGGCGAACCGCTGGTCGTGCCCCTCGCCATTCCATACATTGCCGGGCCTTCTGCAATAGCCATGGTCATGCTTCTGAGCAGCCGGGAACCGGACAGATGGCTCGAATGGCTGATCGCTATAATAATTGCAGGCTTCGTTTCAGCGGCCATCCTGCTTATGTCGGGCATCCTCAGCAAGCTTCTCGGGAACAAGGGGCTTTCCGCGGTCCAGCGGCTAGTCGGTCTGCTCCTCACCGCAATAGCGGTCCAGATGTTCCTTGTTGGAATAAGGGAGTTTATAAAGACCTTGTAACTGGTAACTTGATACTGGATACTTGTGTTTTGACATTTGGGGATTTTATAGGAATGCTAATCTCTGGTCGGTAACAGGCTATGATGATTTGGATTTGTTGGAGTTCACAGCTTTAGCGTGTCTTGCATTCAATTCATTCAGATCAATTTACAAAAGCAATAGATGGAATATCCCCGCGATTTACCAACTCAGAGAGAAAATGCACACGCTAAAGCTGTGAACTCCAACATTTAAAAACCAGAAAAAATGACACAACAGCAGTTGCCACGTGAGTAACGTTCCACGTGTCAACGTGGTCACGTGATGCACTCCTACCTCTTCTGACGCCCAACATCCGCGCTGTTATTTTTTATTCTCCTCCTTCCGAAATAATTATCACCACGAAGGTATATCATCCTTCGGGGAAGTGCTCACGCTCCATTCGTTTATTTTGTTGGGACCTAAAGACCACATGATGAATTTCCCCTGATGGCCGTCAAGCGGCGTTCCAGTTCCGGAAATCTTGTTGTCGCCATCGAGATCCATGGCTATCCCGAAGCGGTCACCCCAGAAGTCGATTATCCCCTTCTCCGGATATTTTTCAAAACCGCTCCTGATGAATCTTATTTCGCGGGCGTTCTTCAGGTTGTATCCGGCCGGACCGTTGGCGCATATCAGAAGTTCCATGAGCTTGTCGTAATACTTGCATTGATCGGATGATGTCCAATCGGCCCAGACGGCATCGTCTATCGTGCCATCACCAGCCGGATTGTCATTGTTGCCGTCCATCCACGGCAAGCTTCCATATTCAGCTTCATATCCATTGACAGCAGTGGTGATGACATTCATCTGGGCCTTTGCTTCTGTAACCCTTGCATTGTGCCTGAGCCTCGCTATTGCCGGCAGAAGTATTGATGCCAATATGGCTATTATCGCCATAACCACGAGCAGCTCGATTAAGGTAAATCCCCTTTTCATGGTCCGGCCCTCCATGTTACTAATGAGTTCATAATAGTGTTTGCGTTTTTTACCCGAGGCAGGGACGGCTCTCCGTAGCCGTCCGCGGCGTCCCGAGCGCCCAAGAGCCTCGGGACGCCCTACCTTAAAACAAATTCACTATGTAAACTATTTCATGCACACATTAGTATGGCATTTTTTGTTGCAATACCCTATGGCTTACAGAGCATAATCCAGACCATGCCTGTACCTGTTTGTATCTTTTTGCAGGATTTTCCATATGGTAAAATCACTGATTGAATGTATTTTAAATGCTTGTTTCAATATGCCCTGGTGGCGGAATGGCAGACGCAACAGACTTAAAATCTGTCGGGTTTTACCCGTGCGGGTTCGACTCCCGCCCTGGGCACTTATATAAATTTTCAGGACGAAAATTTTATTTCCAGTTTCAGCAGCATCTTCTTCAGCGGGATTCCATGCTCCCCGCCCTGGAAGCAACCAACTGAGCCGTCGCTCTTCACCACCCGGTGGCATGGGAACACCAGTGGAAACGGATTTGAGCTCATGACCGTCCCGACCGCCCTCGCCGCTTCCGGACAACCTGCGAGTTCCGCAAGTCCGGAATAGGAAATTGTCCTGCCTGCGGGAACTTTGTTGCGAAGTTCGCATAGTATCTTTTTCTGGAACGGCGAGAGCCTTTCCAGAAAAAGATATTTCAGAGGAAGAGCTTTGATTTTTCCATTGAAAAACGAATCCATCTCCGAAAAGTATTTTCCGGTTTCAGGACAAGCCTTAAAAATAATCTTATAATAGTCTCGGTGAATTTTCTCTTCAACGGAGCGCGGGGTTTCTTGCCACGCCGAATGGCTGTGGTCCAACCCGCGAATTGGCGGACTGGAAAGTCCGCCCTCCTTTGTTTTGGAATTATTAGTGCAAGGATATCCCTGCTTTTCCTTCAAAATCTTCCTTGTGAAGGAATCCGCAGCAAGAGATGAAATATCGATGGAATGGATTTTGAAGTCCGGAGATTTGCGCCAGAACAGGGCGACGCTAAGATGTCCTCCGAAGATTCTGAAATTTCTTACAGCAACATTCATGTGCCAGTTTCTTTCATACTTAAAAACGCCAAGTCAAGAAAAGACAAACTAAAGTTTGTACTCCAACGAAGAGCAACCAAATATAGGATTTCACTCTTAAGATAGAGTCTTGTTGGAGTTCATCACGTGACCACGTTGGCACGTGGAACGTGACTCACGTGGCAGCTTTAACGTGACTTGCCCCTTTCACGCATTCCGTCTTCTGCGAATTGCGAAATTCGCACATGGAGTGCGGCAATTTACGTGTCGGGCGTAGCTTCTTAGCGAAGACTGATTGCCGCCTTTAACGACGGAATTTATTCCGTCCCATATAAATGCCGCGAAATGAATTTCGCGAAACAAGGCGGCGATCAGTCTTCGCCGGGAGGCTACGCCCGACGCGGTAAATCGCCGCACTCCATGTGATTCGCATTGCTCATCAAAAACAGAAACAATCTGTCAACTTGTTTTCTCATTGAGAAACGAATTCTCGTTGTTGAAGACAAGATGGCTTTTCCTGCCATCGAAATCAATCCTTGTGACGCTTGCATTGTCGACGGTGAGGATATCCATGGAGGGGACAAGCGCCTTTGCCAGGGCTTCGACAGATGCCCAGTGCCCGACGCAGATGATCCTGTCGGAATTGAATTCGTTACCGAGCAGCCTGTTCCTGAACATGGCGAGCCGCATCTCGAGCATGGCCCTGTCCTCGTTCACGTCCGGCCACCATATGTCATCGGAATAGTCGCCTGCTACCAGGGGATGCTCGGACGCGATTTTCTTCAGAGAAGACAGTTTTACCTTCTTAATATTGAAAAGTGTTGCAGAAAAATATTCATGGAGGGAAGGTTCGAGCCTTATCTTTGTACCGAGAACCTGTGATATAGCTTCAGCGGTAACCACGCAGCGCAGGAAAGGGCTTGAGAGGAGGATTGCCCGGGAACTGCAGTATTTCTTCAGGAATTCCGCGCATTTGTTCTTCTGCCATAGGCCTTTTGGAGAAAGGTTCGGATCGAAGACAGTGCTTTCAATGCCTATGTTCTCCAACGACTCGGCGTGTCTGACTAAATAAAATTCTTTTCGCATATAAAAATTCCTTGAATTTTTATTAATATGGCATTGATGTATATTTTGAAAATCTCCAAAAGGAATTTTCTCATGAAAACCTACATTATGGCTTTGGACCAGGGGACGACAAGTTCAAGGGCGATAATCTTTGACAGGAACGGCGGTATAGCCGGGCGCGCCCACCAGGAGTTCAATCAGCTGTTCCCGAAGCCCGGATGGGTCGAACACAATCCCGAGGAAATATGGAACTCCCAGAAAAGTGTCGCCATGAAAGCCATGAGAGATGCCGGTGTAAACTCCAACCAGATAGCTTCCATCGGCATTACCAACCAGCGCGAAACAACGATATTGTGGGACAGGAAAAGCGGCAGGCCCGTCTACAATGCGATCGTCTGGCAGTGCAGGCGCACATCTGAAATCTGCAAGTCCTTGGAGGCGTCCGGACAAGGAGAGACAATCAGGAAGAAGACAGGACTCCTCCTCGATGCATATTTCTCGGCGACGAAGATAAAATGGATACTGGACAAAGTCCCCGGACTGCGAAAAAGAGCTGAAAAAGGGGAGATATGCTTTGGAACCGTGGACTCCTGGCTCATCTTCAAGCTGACCGGGCAGCATGTCACCGACATTACAAATGCATCCCGAACAATGCTGCTCAACATAAGAACCGGCAAATGGGACAATGAACTGCTCGATATTTTTGGAATTCCGGAAAAGCTCCTTCCTGAGATAAAACCTTCCTCATGCCTTTTTGGAAAAACCCGTTCAGATATTTTCGGTCGTAAAATCGATATTGGAGGAGTTGCCGGCGACCAGCAGGCATCACTCTTCGGACAGGCATGCTTCAGGACCGGTTCTGCAAAGAACACATATGGAACAGGTTGTTTCATGCTTGTCAACACCGGCAGGAAGCCGACGTTCTCGAACAACCGCCTGCTTACGACTGTCGCGTGGGATGTCGGGGATGACACCGAATACGCGCTTGAAGGTTCTGTCTTCACGGGTGGCGCTGTCGTGAAATGGCTGCGGGATTCGCTGAAGATCATAAGGACCGCGGCGGAATCCGAAAAACTCGCAATGCAGGTTCCGGATACGGGAGGAGTTTATTTCGTTCCGGCGTTTGTAGGACTCGGCGCGCCATACTGGGATCCCGACGTACGAGGAAGCATATTCGGGATGACCCGCGGCACAAGCGCCGAACATCTCGCCAGGGCCGCCCTTGAAAGCATAGCGTTCCAGTCGCGGGACCTTATTGCATGCCTCCAGCAGGACATCGGTCACAAGATCAATTCGCTAAAGGTCGATGGCGGAGCGTCCACTAACAATTTCCTCATGCAGTTCCAGGCGGACATCCTTGGAATCCCAGTGGTGCGTTCATCAATTGCGGAGACGACCGCCCTCGGAGCAGCATATCTCGCCGGACTGAACTGCGGATACTGGGATGATAAAAGGGACATCGAGAAAAACTGGAAGGCGGACAGGATTTTCAAACCAAAGATGGGAAGTTACGAACGCGAGACCCGCATCGCCGAATGGAAGAAGGCGGTACAGTCCGCAAGAAGTTTCAAGTGATTTTTGTTTAAGGCACAGCAGTGCCATAAACAAAAATAATATTAACGGGAGAGGTAATTGCAAAACCACATTGAGCCAATACAAAACTAACGGAGGGCGGACTTTCCAGCGTGCCGTGGCATAGCTCTCCAGAGCGAAGACTGGTCCGCCATTTGAATTAGATTTCCGCGGGTATCCCACTTCGCCCGTTTGGCTACGAGGGACAGGAGAAAACCCGCGCTCCTTTAAATTTGAGTTCTGCAATTGGCTCAGGAGATTGTTCATGGATAATGAAAAAAAGAGACCAATATGAAATTCAAGACCTATGAAAAGATCTGCATCGTCATTATAATTATTCTTTTAATCGGAATACTCCTTCCATCAGGACCAAGGCAATGGTCAATGTCAAAATCCCGCCGTATAAGCTGCACGAGCAATTTGAAGCAGATTGGACTGGCCATCAGGATGTATTCACAGGAATACAAGGGTGAATTCCCGCCATATGACGGGGCTAAAGGACTGGAGATGCTGCGTTCAGGCGGATATCTTGAAAATGTAAAAATGTATACATGTCCGTCGACAGCCGACACCATCGCCGACAACAATGAGATCACTGACCAGAACTGCTCCTACATCTACCGTGGTAGCCTTAACGAGAATACTCCTTCAGAGGTTGCCATCATATGGGACAAGCGTGAAAACCACACGAATTACGGGAATATACTTTTCTGCGACGGTCATGCAGAGGGTTTCATGGGGATCCTCTGGATTGAAAACACCAAATTAAAGAAATAACTTTTCATGAATGAAAATCTAAAATTCGGTATCAAGGATTACATCTGCATCTTCCTGATAATAGTTTTTCTTTTCGGGATAAACATTCCTTCAGGTCCAAGGCAATATAGAGGGGGAAGGGAAACGGCGCGACGTATCAGCTGTACAAGCAACTTGAAGCAGATCGGGCTTGCGATCAGGGTGTATTCCCAGGAGTACAAGGGTGAATTCCCACCGTATGACGGGGCAAAGGGGCTGGAGATGCTGCGTTCAGGCGGATATCTTGAAAATGTAAAAATGTATACATGTCCGTCGACAACGGACAACATCATAGACAACAATGAGATCACTGACAAGAACTGTTCTTACGGTTACCGTGGCGGATTGAATGAAAAGAGCCCTCTTGAGGCACCTCTTGCGTGGGATAAGCCAGAGAACCACAGAAAATACGGGAATATCCTATATGTCGACGGGCATACGGCGGGATTTGCCGGGGCGGACTGGATTTCAAACTTAAAGGGGATTTATACCGTTAAGGAAGTACCACCGCATAATTGAAGGATCATTCCAGGATGCGGTTGGCGGAAATATCCTGGTACAACCAGAAAGACTGGTGTATCAGGGAGATTACGACAATTCCGGCTACGAACGCAATGATGAGCAGGAACACCGCGTAGAGGCTCCACTTGAACTTCCATTTGAAACCTTCCGGCTGATTCCCGGGTATTATCTTCTCCCTGGCAAGCCAGATGAAAATCGAATGGACGCACAGGATAAGCACGATGAAGGCCACGACTCCAGTGAACAAGCTAGGCCAGTAGACGTGCGCCTTTAAAACGACATTCTTTATGAACATGGCCCATCCGATGCACAGGTTGTAAAGGATCTCAAGGGTCGACGGCAGCCTTCCCACCGCGCAGGAGGCCAATACAAGGACGATCAGCAGAGGAATAATCAGGACCTTCGCGTATATCAGGAATTTCTGTTTCATCCGCTACCTTTTCTCATTGAGTTCGTAGATATGCCCTGCCTTCTTCCATGCGCCGGGGGTCATGAGCTCGCGTGCTCCGGCTATCATCGTAAGTATCAGCGTGAAAGCGGCCGCCCATATTGCGACGAAGATCATCGCCTTGCGGAAGGTGAGCTGAGGCATTGCAGGGAAATCCTTCCTAAGCGAATTCCAGAGAAGTTTGAATATGAACGAAACCAGCAGGAACATCATGGCGAAAAATGAAATCGCATGAATCCTGGTGGCGCCGAAATCGGTAAGGCTGAAATCAATGGGCGAGGGCATTCCAGCATACAGCGTCGGTGAAATCAGCATGGCCGCGGCTATCATCAGGCAGACAACGCATGTCGCTTTCCGGTTCCCTTTTCCTGTCATGTGATTTACTCCCCCTCTTCCATAAAATAATGTAGCTTGAAGCGGTTCTTGAATACAAATTGGAAAATAATCCTGAAACAGGAAAGAATCAAGGGAAGACAGGAAAACAATTACAGGCGAGACGCCTGTACCACGTTGTTAATCAATTGCCAGCGAGACGCCAGCGCTACAAAGAAAAACACAGCCAATAATGGCTTGACTACGAGCATTGGGATTCGGAAGGTTTCCATAGTTGTTGGAGTTCATCTCTTCTCTTATCATCTCCTTTCCCTTCCGCATTCGTTCGTAGTTAATCCGCCTAGGCGGATGTTCTTCCTCCCGCATTCACGTCAGGCGCTTTGGCCTGACCCGGGAGGGCGCAAGCTTGCTTGCGCTTTTATCCGACAAGCTCGCTTGTCGGCAGTAGCGTGGAGCAAGCTCCACTATCAAAGGCTGAAGCAAGCTTCAGCACTCCGACGGAGCGTTGCCACGCTCGTAAATCAATGCCCCCTGACCACCGATTACAGAGTACTGACCACTCTCATCTGCCCTCTGCCTGCCCTGAGCTTGCCTGCGGTGAGCCTGCCGAATCCGTCGAATGGGTCCTCTGTCGTCTGATAGCGTCTCGGGCAGGAATGCCCGAGTTACTTTACGCCAGCGCCTCGCGGAGTTTTACCGACAGGGCTTGCACCGTAAACGGTTTCTGAAGGAAATGGATGCCTTCATCAAGCACTCCCTTTCTTGCGATGATATCCTTAGTGTAGCCGGACATGAAAAGGGTTTTAATGCCAGGGCGCATTGAGCTGATTTCCTCCTTGAGATCGCGGCCGCTCATTTCCGGCATGACCACATCGGTTATCAGAAGATGAATCTCCCCCTTGTATTCCCCGGCCAGCTTGATTGCCTTGACAGGGCTGCTGGCGTCCAGCACGGTATAGCCCAGCCGTTCGAGCTGTATTCTGGCAAATATAAGAAACGCACCTTCATCCTCGACCAGCAGCACGGTTTCAGTCCCCTTGATTATTTCAGCCTCATCAGGCATTTCATCTTTTTCCCCATTCTCCGATTCATGCCGTGGAAGATATATCTTGAATGTCGTGCCTTTTCCAGGTTCACTGTC
>Ga0154564_171_pt1 | contig 7588 bp, 7 predicted proteins | sample RifGroF2_FD_105707 | JGI IMG/M metagenome (GOLD analysis project Ga0154564, IMG submission 105707) | Lentisphaerae bacterium GWF2_49_21
CGTTCTTTTTTTCAAGCACCTGAAACAATTTACGCTTCAGCATGACTTGTTATTATTATGAGACTATTAGTAACGTCGCAAGACGTGTTCTTAATTTGTTTTCATAGCTTGCCTTTCGACAGGAATGAAGATTCAATCCTTGATGCAACGGCTGTTCTTTTGTTTTCTCTCTTTGAAAACATGATTTTCCATATAGATTATCAGCATGCAACTCACAAGCAACACACATCTCTGCTACAGCATGAACGTCTTTCCAGAGAAGGACTGGCTGGCGGAGAATTCGGAGATCCGGAAGAAGGTCCTCTCGCTCAGGCGCAAGGTCACCGGCTCGGATTCTGCGAAGTTCGCAATCGGACTCTGGTTCGATGCGGAAACTGCGTGCGAATTCCGCAGAAAGGCGAAGCTGCAGGAATTTAAGAAATGGCTTTCCGACAACAATCTCTATGTCTTTACCTTCAACGCGTTCCCCTACGGTAATTTCCATGGAAGACCGGTGAAGAAGAAAGTCTACCTGCCCGACTGGACCACGAAGGAGCGACTAAAATATACCTGTATGATCGCGGACATCCTCGCCGAACTTCTTCCCGAAGGAATAACAGGAAGCATCAGCACCTTGCCGGGTGCGTACATGGCGAACATCAAATCCGATAACCAGATTGCGAAAGTCGCAGCCAACCTGCTGGCTGCGACTAGATATCTCAGTAAGATATATGGAAAAACAGGGAAGAAGATAATTTTAGGAATCGAGCCTGAGCCCGACTGCTTCTGGGAAACTCCTTTCGAATTCATTGGCTTTTACAGGAAATATTTCTTTTCATGGCCCCGTGAAAAGAAATATCTAGGCATCTGCTATGACACCTGCCATCAGGAAGTTCTGATGACCGAGCCCGGAAAAGGTTTGAAGAAGCTTCTTGCGCACAAGATTCCGATCGCCAAGTTCCAGCTGAGTGCTGCATTGAAGGCGCCGGACCGCGCAAGCAAGAAGGCGCTTGCGAAGTTCGCAGATGAAGTATATCTGCATCAGACTCGTGTGCTTGAGAAAGACTGGACTATTTCAAAATACCCGGATTTACCCAAGGCGCTAGCATCGGCAGATAAGAGCCGTCCTTGGACGGTCCATTACCATGTTCCGATATTCACCACGAATCTGCCTGGTGGGCTCTTAACCGCGAAAAAGGAACTCGAGGAGATTTTAAAGACGGCCGGAGATACTTCTAATTTCGAGATTGAGACCTACACGTTCTCTGTCCTGCCCGACAAGATGAAAGAACTCGGAGTCATCAATTCCATGAAAAAGGAATACGAGTGGGTGAAGAAGGCAATGGCCGCAAAGTAATTCCGGAAACGCCTCTCTATCATCCACCCCGCGGATGCGGGGTTGGATGCATGGAATTCGTTATATGCTTTATTCCATTTCTAAAGAAAACCAACCAGGCAGGATGTCTTCTTTACCATTTATATGTATTTCATATGCAAGACCGTTCTGTTCATGCATTGTTTGTTCTTCAAATAGGACTAATGCGTCGGCATCTTCCTTTGCCGGGCTGATAATAATGGGATAACTCTTTTCATTTTCTTCAGAAATGTAGGATTCCTTTAATATTTCAGCAATGATTTTTGACAACTGTATTTCTAAATCATGTTTAACTTTCCATTCGAAAAAGAATTTTATTGGTACTTTAGAAGATTTATCGAAATAATCCTTTGGCCAAAAATATGCATCATGGCTAAAGTATGAAAGTATATGTCTGGCTATATCTTCAATCATATTTTTATTTTCATATAACTCATTATTATGCGGATTTGTGATTTTATCGGAAAAAACAGGGGATGGAGACGGACTGTCGCAGCACCCCCTGGATGTCTTAACCTCAACGGCGTCATCATATTCATACGTCGCCGAAGCATTTTTAAAATAGAACCTTCAGAAATGGAATGTCAAGGTTTTAGCCCCATTATGACTGAGCTGATTGCAAAATGCAGGGAAACGCTTGTTATGGTGAGCTGATTTCAAAAATACAATAAAACGGTTATCGCGGAAATATGCCCGTTGGAGTCCAAACTTTAGTTTGTCTTAGTATTTCCCGACACCCGTTGGGGCCGGGATCTTCGACAACAGGTTACGCAAGCTGAAGCTTGTACTCCAACGAAAGCAATCAGCTCAAAAGAGGCAATTTGAAATTGTCTCAGCTGATATCCGGCCCCCTTATGTTGAAAAGCAAAGGAGGCAATACTTGATTTATCATTCTGTCCGGATAACTTATCACGGAATATTTTCATTCTACAAAAAAACAGGAGGTTTTACAGCGAAGAACAAGCGCATGAATGTTTTGTGTGCCGCGGTCATTTCCGCAATTGCAATAGGGATTCTCGGTCTTATGAGTGGCTGAGAAAGCCAGGAAGTCGTACGGGACAGGCCAATGATTCCCGCACCTGCCGCACAGCCGCCAATGGCGGCCCAGCCTGAATTGGCTCCTGCTCCTGCAGTGAAAGCCCCGGCGGAAAATCCAGTCATTGTTCCTGCAACAGTTCCTAAATAAGGGAATTACTAGAGGTCTCGTGAAAGTCTGTGGCCAGTTATGAGTATCAAACATTTCAACATAGTGCTGGTGCATCCCGAGATCCCGCAGAATACCGGGAACATCGGAAGGCTCTGCGTCAATACGGAAAGTCGGCTTCACCTGATAAAACCGCTCGGATTCTCTCTCGACGACAAATATCTCAAGAGGGCAGGCCTGGACTACTGGAAGCATCTTGACTGGACCGTCTACGAGGATGTATCTGAATTCTTAACCCTCAACAAATCTTCCAGTTTATATTATTTTTCGACCAAGGGCGGAAAAAAATATTGGGATTGTCCGTACGAGAAAGGCTCGTTCCTGGTATTCGGCAATGAGACAAGTGGATTCCCGAAGGAGTTCTACAGGAAATACGCCGAAGAAATGTTCACCATCCCCATGCCGGGGAAACATGCCCGGAGCATGAATCTCGCGAATGCGGTGGCGGTGGCGCTGTATGAGGGGATTAGGAAGCTGAATAACGAATATTGAATGGGGAAATAGCAAAATACTGGCAGCTCGTAAAAGTATGTTGGACTTTAGTCCGACGCTTCTTTGTTGAAATATAGGCGGGTTAAAACGCCGCCTTACTTCTTTATCAGGCCTCTGATCTGCTCCCATTTCAGATCCTTGCCTTTCCCGCGGAGACGAGCTTCCAGTGCCCATGACAGGGGATCCATGAGTTTGGCAACCAATTCGAACGGAAGGACGTTCTTGAACATCTTGGCCCTGACCTTGAAGTCGCTCTCGCTGGTGCTCCAGTAATACTTTCCGCTGGCTGAAAGGGCGATCGCGTTTCCGTCCGTCTGGATGGAGTCGGAGTTGAAGTGGTCTTTTTCGAGAGTGAAGTTGCAGTCGGCATTGCTTATTTCACCCCAGTCACTGCTTATTACGCTCTTTCCGAGCATGTCGGTGAAACCGTTCAGCATCGGAATATCCCATATGTTGGCGTCTTTCAGTGAGATCTTCCCCTTGCCATTCATCAGGAGCTCGTCTTTTTCATTGTAGCTGAGATCCGCCTGCGTTTCACCGGAGAGGGAGCCGATCTTCTGGCTTGTGTATTCAGTGTATCCGAGGTTCTTGACCAGCGGTGCGAATTCGGCGTCATCGACGGAGATGGCCATCTTGCCGGTGTTTGTCTTAAGATTGTAGTCATACGAAAAGGCCAGATCTCCGTTGAAGACCTTCGCCGTCAGATCCTTGATCTCAAGGACCTGTTTTTTCATTGAGATGGATGCCGTCGCATTGCTCAAGGGTATTCCGGCCCATTCCCCCTGGGCTTCAGTAAGCTTGCTGGTGAAATATGTATTGTCGTCGTTGGTGAAGTCGATCATGCCGTTGAGTTTCAACGGGGATCTTCCTGAAATGTTCAGCTGTGAACTGTTCCATCCGGGGATGATGCACTTGAGGATGCTGTTCCCGGGAAGGGTGCTTTCGAGTTCAAAGTAGAGCTTGTCGGTGTTCTTCTCCAGCTTGGTGAAGATGTCCGAATCGGGGAATATCTCCTCATCTGCCGGCCTGTTGTCATAGACGAGGGAAACCAGCGCGCTGTTTTTTTCCTGCTGGAGCACGATCTTCTGGACAACCGAGAGGTAGTCCGTGTCCGTGTAGTATGAGCATGCCCCGTAGTCGAAGTGGACGCCGTTGTATTGGAAATCACTGGCTACGACTGTTCCTGCCAGGTTGAAGAAAGGTTTTGCCTTCATGAAGAGGTTCATCCTTGCCGTCATTTCGACTGATTCATTCTTTTCCGGCCATTTGAAGCTGTTGTATATGTCCTCGACAGCCTTCCTTGCGGCTCCGAACATGGTTTTGTGGACAAAGGCGGGATTCCCTGTCGAGTGGAGGGAGGCAAACAGATGATCGTCCGGAATGCAATATTCCATTTCACCGTCGATCTTGTTGCCTTCCGGAGTCGAGCCATCAATGCCTGTGGCCTTGATGGTCCTGCCGTTCAGGGAGAATACGGCTGAAATATCCTTGAATGAGGCATCATATACCTGCAGCGAAGGGAGGCCCAGGTTGACGGATAAAATTGCGTCCTTGAATTCAGGAGACAGCTTTTCAATGTGCCCCTTGAATGTGAAGGGCTCATTTCCAAGCTTGATCACCGGAGTGATGGATGCCCTTGTCTTTTCATCCAGGGCCGCAAGCAGTTTGCCGGGCATGAGCCTGCCGGACATGTCCCCTGAAAGTTTTTTCGCCTTGTAGTCGAATTCACCGCTGAACTCAAGGGATTCGCCTTCATCGAAGGAGAGCCTTGTCTTGTCGATATGGATGAGCGTCCTCTCGGATTCATCGAAGGAAACGGTGGCATTCAGCCTCATGTTCCTGACAGCGACCTTGTATAAAGTGGCCCGAGGCACCGAGAGCGAGGCCCTGATATCGCCGCTGTAGGACATGACAGAGTAATTGCCTACTGTTATTTCAACGTCTGAAAGTCCTTCAGGTATCAGAATATCGTTCAGTGCGTCGCCGTCTGCGGAATAAATATATTTCGAAGGATCTATCCTCCCGTCCAGGGATCCCTTGAATTTCAATGTCGTCAGATCGAGGCTGCCGGCAGCCTTGAGCTGTCCGCTTTTTCCGAGGTTGAACGAGAAATTGTCCAGGCGCAGGGATTTATCCTTAAGGGAGATGTTGCCGCTGATCTCGTCAACGGCATAGTTCCTCAGCTTGAAGGATGGGATTTTGATCTTGCATTCCATGGAACTGGTATAAATGTCCTTCGCATTCAGGTCGATGTGCAGCTGGAGGAGGGGCATTGAGGCGAATTTTTTCTTCTGCAGGTTCTTGAGTTCATTGTAGAAATAGGTTCTTGCATTCAACGGGAGCGCTGAAAGCGACGAGGATGGGGTGATTGCCTTGCCGTCGAGGCCTACGGCCCCCAGGAAGACAAATACGCCGTTCACAAATACGCCTTTAAGGTTGCCTGTGATATTGAGTAGGAATCCGTTGAGTGAGGTTGTCGCATACTTGATTTCCAGATCATTTCCTGCCCGTCTTATGTCCGCCTCGATGTTGCGGAAGTTCAGGACGTCGGAAAGGCCCTCCGCGCCTGTCTCAGGAAACACGGGCAGGTTGAAGTTCCCATTATGTATGGAAAATCTGTCGATGGAAAATCCCTTGAACGAAAGAGGGAAGCTCAGCCTTATGCTGTCGGCCTTCAGAAGCTCCCAACTGCTGAACTGCGATTCCATCACGGTCACCCTGTCCAGGTTTATTCCGTGGAAAATGCCGACACGTGCGTTCCTGATCTTTATTATCATCCCTTTCTCGAGGAATTTCCTCTCTATCCTCCTTTCTAAAAAGGATGGCAGCCCCTTCGTCTCGCAGTAGATGTCGAACACGAGGAACAATCCGATCAGGAGCGAGAGCGAATAGAAGAGTATCCTCTTCTTCTTATGCCTCATCTTCTTCTTTGGTTCAGAACTGATTTTTACGTCCAGCGGCATCTGCTATGATATCCGTCATGTTTTGTTTTATTCCACGTTCTTCATCGGCAACGGTTCATGGATCTAATTGTCTCAAAATGCCAAACTATAAGAATAACAGGGAGAAGCAGTAAATTCAATCTTGGGGGATAAATAATAACAGCATATGGAAAAATGGCGGGTAACGGTTATTTTCATATTATGAAAGTCATTTTAAATTTCATTTCAGTATCTGTGCTGGTTCTTGTCTCCGGTTGCACCACGATGTATGACTGGCTGAGGGCGGATCCCGCCCCGCAGACCTCGTTTCTGGACGGGAGCGGCAAGCTTGTTGCGCAGTCGCCTGATTTCCCGTTCCGGAAGATGTGGGTGGACAAGAATGTTGATCTGAACAAATACAATAAGATCGTCGTCGCTCCGGTGAATACAAAATTCCTCATGAATTCCACCGCCTGGAACAAGCTCGATGCACGTACCATGGAAGGTGAAGTGAAGGAGGATTCCGTAGAGATGGCAAAGTACATGGAGTGTTCCTTCAGGAATGCCGTGACTTACGACAAGAAGAGGAGGTTCACCCTGGCTGACAATGCAGGGCCGGACACCCTCAGTCTTGAAATTGCACTTGTCCAGCTTGAACCTACGAAGGCGGAGCTGAACGTCGTTGAGAACGTGGTCGGCATTGTCATCTGGCCAGTTTCGTTCCTGACGGTATTCAATTCGGGCTCTACGGCATTCGAAGGGATACTCAGGGATTCACAGACCGGGAAGATTGTCTGCACGTTCGCCGACAGGGAGATGGACGAGGCCGCCATCTTCAATATTCCTGGATTCACATACTACGGGAATGCTAAATATTTCACGGACAGATGGAGCGGCCAGTTTCTGGACTTCATGAACGCCAAGGACTACACGCAGCTCAAGACGGATTTCCCGTTCAAGCTGATCGTCTGGTGATATTTTTCCCTGCAGGAAAAATATATTTATAATATTTTCCAACCGGGAAATGTTACTGGGAGACCAGTTCCGCGAACACGAGCGGGTTTTCAACAGGAAGTGAATTGTAAATATTCAGTGAATACGTACGCGGGAACTATTTCTCAGCAGAAGGCTTTTCATTCTTATCCTCCTGTACCTTGGATTTATTCACATGATTTTGCAATAGTGTAACCAGGAGCAGGATGGTGCAGGCCTGCAAAAGGGAAATTATTGTAGTTCTTATGTCGCCCCACATAAGGGGAAGCACGCTCAGTCCGATGGCTATTTCCAGAAGGTGGACCATCATCACGGCCTCCTTGCGGCTCATGCCCATGTTCAGGAAACGGTGGGAGATATGGTTGTTGTCGCCTATGTATATGGGTTTTCCCGCCTTGAGGCGTATCACCACGACCGCGCAGAGATCGAAAAGCGGGATGGCCAGGATGAAGAAAGGGATGAGTATTGGCATGTGGGATGCGGCCATCGAAGGATTATAATATGTCGCCAGGACACCCAGGACCGCCATGTTGTAGCCTAGGAAATGGCTTCCGGAATCACCCATGAATATCGTGGCGGGAGAATGGTTGTAGAACCAGAATCCGAAGGCGGCTCCTGATGTGG